>Ga0209537_1000170_pt1 | contig 75221 bp, 78 predicted proteins | sample BioPla4DNA1_FD_187698 | JGI IMG/M metagenome (GOLD analysis project Ga0209537, IMG submission 187698) | Biogas fermentation microbial communities from Germany - Plant 4 DNA1 (SPAdes) (version 2) | ecosystem: Engineered > Bioreactor > Anaerobic > Digestate | place: Bielefeld, North... | reverse complement strand
TTCCTGCGTAGATATGTTCCCGTGAACAGCGATTTTTCAAAAATGTCCGAAAAACTCATTGACATGTTCCCGTAAACGTAAGGTTCAAAAAATTAGCCCAAGACATCAATCCAAGCGGCTCGTTCCAACTTGAAATCTAGGGATCTGATCTTGTTAGCGATAGCCATGATGGCCAGGAACATGGCGCCTTGCGCCAGATGGTGCACTGCTATCCACGCAAAGACCCCATCTGGGTCAACTGTTCCGTAAGAAAAGATGCTGGCGATCTTGCCTGCGATCTTGGGAACTCCCAAGAGCAGAACAGCGAGCAAAAGCGTATAACCAAGGGACTTACATACTTTAGCCATCTCCACCTACCCTTTCGCCTGCGGTGTTTTGGCTGGAGTAGCAAAAATGAACACATCGCCAAAAGACCCATCATCATACAAGGCTTGGGGGTGGCCTGGCAGATAGACGAAGTCCCCTCCAGTGTACTCAGCGATGATCTTGTTCCAGAAGTGCACAGAGCCCGTGTTTTTAGGGTGCCTCTTGAGCTGCCACTTCCCGGGGAACCTGTCGAAGACCTGGAACGCAGCAGATCTTCCTACGCCGCGGCCTCGGTACTTGTACATGACGAAGAATTCCGCCAGCGTGTAGTCTGTCGGCTCTTCCACTTCGGGGAAAGTGTTGATCATCACAAATCCTGCGAGTCTGCCATCGACCCGAATGAAAAAGGCATGGCGCCCTTCCTCTGTCCAGTAATGGTCCAGGTAATCATAGCCATACAGGCCCAGATCATTGACATCCTTCTGGTCGTACTGGGAAAACTCATAGTCGTACTTCTCCAGCAGGTTGCGCAGGATTTCTTTCTTGCTTGCCTTAACGGGAACTAGTTCCATGTTCATGCTCTGCTGCCTCCTCTGCTCAGCCATGCCTCCGGCGCCAGGACAACATCAGGGATTCTACTCTTTGGCCGCGCTCTTCCTGCGCAGCGCATACCCAAAGAGCAGGCCCAGGGCCAGGCCAACGGCATGGGCAGGCCCACCCACTGAAATCTGAGGGTTCTGGGCGGTCAGCAGCGCATTGACTGCGAACAGGGCAGCTACCCAGTGCACTGCCTTAGATTTCAAGACCACAGCATCAGGCCGGAGTGCGGCGTAGGCTGCGGCAATTCCAAAAGCAGAAGCTGATGCCCCAGCCATGGGTCCTCCTTGGTAGCCAATGGCTGCGGAATATAGAATGGCGCTCACGCTGCCGGCGAGCCCGCAGAGGATATAGACGCCAAGCGTTACCCCAGGATTAGTCTCTTTTTCCAGGCGTGTCCCAAAGACATAGAGCAGAAGCACGTTCAGGAGGAGGTGGATGGCTAGTTCGTGGGAGAAAAACACTGTCAGGATAGACCACGGCTTTTCCGCGAGCGTGCTTGGGTTAAGCAGAAGCAAGTCAGCTAGATCGGGTGAAACACTCAAAGCGGCAAAGACAATCACGTTGACCAAGATCAAGACCCATGTTGCTGTGCTGTTCCGCAGGGTTGCTACCTCCCTTTACTTGGTTCTGTCTTAGTTCGGCGCCCTTGGCTTATCCCCTTGTCACCGCTCTGCGTATGGCAAAAAAGTCTATTCCTTGCCCCAAAGAAGAGAAGGCAGGGATCGGGGCCATAGAGGAAGAACAGATTAGAAATGACTGTGGGGGGTAGACCGATGCGGCTTTTGGCAGAGATCCATCGGCATGCTGGGGTTAACCCAAGGGGCAGAGCAGTAACACGGGAAGCAGTGCGGTCTGTGATCTGGCGCGGGAGCGAGCTGCTCCTGCTTTACTCCCGGAGAGACGGTACCTACAAGTTTCCGGGAGGCGGAGTTGATGCTGGTGAGAGCCATGTGCAGGCCCTGGCCAGAGAACTTCGCGAAGAATGCGGTGCTGAGCTGATCGAAGTGCTTGGGCCCTTAGGCCGGGTAGTGGAGTATGCTCTGCCTAAGGAGACGGATTTCGACGTCTTCTGCATGACCTCCTATTATTACTTCTGTTCCATCGAGTCAGAGCTGGGGGCGCAGGACCTCAAGGGTTACGAGCTGGATTTAGGCCTGGAACCCCGCTGGTTGAAGGCTGAAGAAGCCATCGCGGTGAACGAGCAGGCCCTGGCCAGCGGGACGGCACCATCCCGGACCAGGCGGGAGACCACGGTCCTCAAGCTATTGCGTGACCGTCTGCAAAAGACTGGCTCCTAGGACGCTTGGGTCAGCAAGAGAGAGCCAAAGGGCGCTGGGATTTGAACCAGCGCCCTAACCTTGGATGGTTCCAGTGGGCCAACCCATATAGGCAAAACGTCAGTTGGAGAAGGCGGCGCAGCACAAAAGAGCGCCGGCTGACGGGCCCGCTGGAGGTTAGGGAAAAGATCAGCCGGCGCCCTGTACGCTTGGTACCCCTAGGCATCCGCCTTGAGCACTACTTTGAGCGCGTTGTCCCGCCGCTCTTCAAAGATGTCATAACCTTCGGCTACCTGTGAGAGGGGCAGGGTGTGGGTGATCAGCGGCCGCATGTTGATCTTCCCGGCCTTAATCAGGTTGATCAACTCGGGAATGCGGTTGGCGTTCACCAGGCCCATCTTAATAGTAGTATTCTTGATCCAGAGCTTGTTCATTTCCACGGTCTGTGGTGTCTCAAACACGCCGATGACCGAGACCGTCCCGGCAGGGCGCACGCTGTTGATGGCGGCTTTAAAGGTGGGCTCGAATCCGTTGGCCTCGATGGTCACATCGGCGCCCCGCCCTTGGGTCAAATCCTTCAAGGCCTGCACCACGTCCACCTTATTGGGATTGAGCCCCATGTCGGCCCAGCCGTTCTTCTGGGCAAACTCCAGCCGGGAATCGTCGATGTCCACCGCGACGATGCGGGCCGGGCCCCACAATCGGGCCGTGGCCATGGCGCACATACCCACAGGGCCAGAGCCGAATACAGCTACAGTATCGCCGGGCTGGATATTGCCGTTTTCCGCCCCGAAGTAGCCTGTGGACAGGATGTCGCCCACAAAGAGGACATCTTCATCTTCCAGCTCTGCTGGGATGAGATGCATGCCCGCATCGGCATAGGGCACGCGCACATAATCAGCCTGGCAGCCATCGATCATGTAACCGAAGATCCAGCTGCCCTCAACGCACTGGGAATAAAGGCCTCTTCGGCAGTAGAAGCATTCCAGGCACTGTGTGACGCAGGAGACGGCCACTCGGTCTCCTTTCTTGAACCTCCTAACTCCCGGCCCCACCTCGTCCACGATACCGCAGAACTCGTGGCCGATGATCCGGCCCGGCTGTACCTCTGGCAGCCCACCGTGGCGGATGTGCTTGTCAGTGCCGCAGATGGTGGAGGTGGTCACTTTGACAATGGCATCTGTTGGCTCCACAATCTTTGGCTTGGGGACCTGATCGAGGCTCATGTTGTTGGGACCGTGGTAAACATAAGCTTTCATCATTTCTCCCATCAGCTGTCCTCCTTTTAGAATCTAAGCGGCCCCAGCAAGGGGCACTACCCTCCTTTCCCTGGATGTTCCACAAAAAAAGACCATGCTTCGCTTACCCCGGCAGGGGCCTGGAAACATGGTCTATCGCAGGGCCGCTTCGTTTCCCCTTGATCAACCCAGTATGCTATTTGGTCAGCATGGTATCAAAGACCAGCACGTGCATCCAGAAGTCCTTTTGAGCATCAACCAAAAAGGCCTCATGGATGACTTTAGCCTCCAGCAGCTTTTCGAAGTAGGGCACGTTGTCTCGGGAGTGCTGCTTGGCAACGCGCATGCGGGAGGCGTTAACCACATCCTGGCCCGCCGCGGTGTTCACGATGTACTTTTCGGGCTCCGTGAGGAACCCTTCGCCGCGGATGACCATGAGGTCTTCCCAGATGGTGACCTTAGTGTGGTCCACGCCTTTGCCCAGTTTACTCTTGAAGTACTGTTCCATGTATATTTTCAGCTCGTGCTGCATTCTTTTCCGTTCCCGCTCGTCCAGCTGCTTGTGTGCTCCGCGTTTGGCCGCGGTTGCCATTACCCTCACTCCTCCTTGTGGCTTGAGCGGTCACTAGGTTTCCAACAAGCTGAAAAGAAAAGACCAGCATCGCAGGGCGCCGGAATGGGCGGCTGGAAATATTGGTCTGACGTTGTGCAGTCCTAGGTGTTCGGTGTGTTCACCACATCCAGTTGACTTGAGATGAGATAAAAGATCGTTGTAAAATTATCATAGTCTAACTTACAGTAATTGTCAACGGTTACCTGCATTGCGAGCAAAAAGGCTCATTGTAGAATGAAATGCAACACGAAGAAATGAATGGAACCACAGCCAGAAACCCTGTATGATGTTGGTATCCACACTAACACGATACGGAGGTTTCGGCTATGGTTCCTGAACATAAGAATACCACATCTCGCCGCAAGTTTAAACATCTCTCTGCGTTCGAGCGAGGTAAAATCAGTGCCCTCCTAGACCAAGGTCTAACATTCAGGGCCATCGCCCGAGAACTGGGAAGGCACCCAAGCACCATAGCCAGGGAAATCAAGCGAGGAACAACAACACATGTTGAGTGCGTAGTATTGACGTCAAGGGTGTAAGCAAAGTAGCAGCACTGTATCAAAAATTACGACACGGAGGTAATGAACTGTGGCTGGGATTAAAAGATATCATGTAAACGAAGAAAATGCATGGTCAGAAATGGTCGAGGCGGGAGATTTTGTGTTTTTAGGTTTCTGTGTGGGAAATGTTGGAGAATCTGTTGAGGCACAGGTACATGGTGCATTGGATGATATGGAACGTCGTCTAGGCGAAATTGGTTTGACTTTAGAATCTGTGGTCAAGGTAGATGTTTTGCTGAGAGATCCATGGAATTTACCTATTCTGGAAAAGGTCTTTCGTGAACGTTTCGCTGGCAAATATCCCGCAAGAAAAACAATCCAGACAGATTTTGCACATTGTGGTGGCCCAGATGGGCTTCATGTACAAATTGATGCGATTGCGTATAAAAAATAGACGCAGATAACAACTACAGCCAGTTGAAGCAACTCGACCCATGTGGAGTGTCGTTCTAGTTAAAAGACTGAAAGCCTTAAGTAGGGGGTGTGAGTCTTGCGGACCGAACAAGAAGTTATGGACCTAATCCTAGACGTGGCTAAGGCTGATGAGCGCATTCGGGCCGTACTGCTGGTCGGTTCGCGGGCAAACCCCCATGTACCAAAGGATGTCTATCAGGATTATGACATCACCTATTTTGTCCAGGACATGACTCCCTTTTACAACAATCCTGAATGGGTTGAAGAGCGCTTTGGCAAGCCCCTGATCATGCAGATGCCAGAGACCATGCGTAACCCCATGGGAGACGGCAATTTCAACTACATGATGATCTATCCCGATGGGGTGCGCATTGACCTTTCTTTTGTCGGCAGCAGATATGTCGATGATGGAGAACCGGCTGTTATTCTACTGGACAAAGACAAGGGTAGGGGCTTTTTGCCACCGCAGGTCGTTCCCAATTATAGGTATTGGCACATAAGGCCGCCATCACCGCTTTTCTTCTACTCCTGCTGTAATAACTTTTGGTGGTGCTTAAATAATGTGGCCAAGGGCATAGCCCGGGATGAACTCCCCTATGTCATGAACATGCTGAACGTTTGGGTGCGATCTGAACTGCATGAAATGATCAACTGGTACATCGGAACACTGCATGGGTTCAACCTGACCACAGGTAAAGAAGGCAAATACATCAAAAGATACCTTCCTCCAGGTCTGTATGCACAATACATGGCTACCTTTTGCGGCAGTGATTATGACGATGTTTGGGCAGCAGTTGATGCCATGTGCGACTTGTTCCATACGCTGGCCTTGGCGGTAGCCTTCCATTTTGGCTTCACCTATAGGCAGGAGGAAGAGGAGGTAATGCGGGAGTATATACGGATGGTGAAAGGGCAAGCCAGGTCAACGCCCAGCACTGCCGGGAGGTAGATCGGATGGACAAGTATGTTCTGAACCCTGAAGTGACAGCCTTTCTTGACGTCATGAATCACCCCCTCAGGGATCTCATCGAGAACCTGCGCCGGGTCATTTTGACCGCGGGTCTAGATCTGGTGGAGGGCATCAAGTGGAATGGACCTAACTACAGTCTTAATGGCCAGGATCGCATCACCATGAGGATACATCCACCCAAGCAGGTCCAGCTCGTCCTCCATCGCGGCGCCAAGGTGAAGGAGCAGCCCAAGGAGAGACTGCTGAAGGATGAGTGCGCTTTACTGGATTGGAAATCGAACGACCGGGCAGTTCTAACGTTTAGGAGTCTAGCAGAACTCCAAGGCCACCAGGCTGTTGTGGAAGATGTTGTTGCGCAGTGGCTTGTGGTGACTGGAGACTAATTTCGCGACTGATCAGTGCCGTGCGTCAACCGCAGTGGCTGTATGAAAGGAGTTTGCTACCCTATGAGCAGCGATCGCATTTTCAAAATGGCCTTTTCTAGGGTTTACCCACTTTTAGTGAATAAGGCTGAGCGCAAGGGCCGCACCAAGGAAGAAGTAGACGAAATAATCTATTGGCTTACGGGTTACGACCAAACAAGCCTCCAGGAGCAATTGGACAAGAACGTGGATTATGCGACCTTCTTTGACCAGGCTCCGCAGATGAACCCGAATGCCAGAAAGATTACTGGTGTGGTCTGCGGCGTTCGTGTAGAGAACATTGAGGACCCGCTTATGCAGAAGATCCGCTGGCTAGACAAACTCATCGATGAGTTAGCGAAAGGAAAGTCCATGGAGAAGATTCTACGCAGCTAGGGGGATGGACGAGGCTGATGGGAACTGATCAAGCGGTGCCTTGAGCATTTGCGTGGTTCTAGCGATTCACTCCAAATATCAGCAGACATACTGAACACCATCAGCAGAGCCGATCAAGGCTGAAGCTGCCTCCGCCAACTTCGCAGCATAGAGGGTGAAAGCACGCGTGCACATCGCAACGTATCTTATAGACATAGCGGCCCTGGGCTGCCTTATGGGGCTGCTCCATTCGGATTCCGCCCCAAAATCCAGAGCGCAGAAGACCGTTCTTGGCGGCCGCAATCCTTGCTGCTGTGGCCATCCTGTCTGAGGCGGGCACGGTATTTACCAGCCCCGAGCACCTGAATCATCGCAACCTGCACATCTTCGTCAACACCCTGGGTTTTGCCCTGAGTCCGGTGATACCGCTGGCAATAACACTCACCTTTGACAAAGGGCTCTTAAGAGCCCGCAAGATCCTTTTGGTTCCTACCGTGATCAACCTGATTACAGCGGCCCTATCGCCAAGCTTCGGCCTGATTTTCAGTGTAAACGCCCACAATCAGTATGCCAGGGGAGATTTGTTCTTTGTTTTCATTGCCGCATACGTCACCAACCTGCTGCTCCTCATCCTCATCACCTTGGAAGTGGGGAAGAGGAGCAACTATCCCATCGCGGGGAAGATGGCGGCGCTGTCTTTCTTAACTATTGCCGGCACCAGCATCCAGCTGATCCATCCCGCAGTGTACACAACTTGGCATTGCGTTACTCTGGCTCTCCTGCTCTATTTCCTCCTCATGTCTGAATTCGACAACAGCTTTGATCCCTTAACCAGTTTCCACAACCGAGCTGCCTTTGAACGGGCAGGGCGGCAGATGGGGGAAGGCCAGGCCTTTTCACTGATCATGCTGGATATCGATGATTTCAAGGCGATAAACGACACCTACGGGCATGATCGTGGTGACGAAGTGATCAGAAAGGTGGCAGCCGCCGTCCGCGGCGCTTTTGAAAGACGCTACACCTGTTACCGCATTGGCGGGGATGAGTTCTCCATCATCGGCAGCGAAACAGATCAAGGGAAGATTGAAGAACAGCTGAGAGCCATGGCGGCCAACCTGGCCGCTATGAGAGGCGAAGGCGACCCCGTGCCCACCGTTTCTTTTGGCTACAGCATCTTCTCCGGGGAAGAAAGGCTGGACTTCAGCAAGATGCTTCAGGAAGCCGATGCTCAGATGTATAATTACAAGAAGCTGCACAAGGGCAACGGTGAGCCAAGAACCCGGCCAAACCCGGCACCGAAAGGCGAGTCAAGGGTCCCTAAATGAGGTGCGATTCATTTGTGGGCTGAGCCTTTGACCTCCTTCACGGGAGGAACTGACATGGATTACCGGATTGTACAGTGGCCAGCCTTTAGGGTAATGGGGATTGTTCACAGGACAGTGGGGAGCTTTGGAGGAGATGCGGCCGGTGATCGAATGCTCTCTGCAGGAGAACCGCCAGGAGGTCTGGATTGCAGTGACCAAGGTTAATTTAGGGGAAGCTTAGCTGCTTCCCCTTTTGCTCTTAACGCCCGCGGCCTCGGGCCCTTTCCTGTTTTCTGCGCTGTTTCACCGCATTTTTCCCGCCCATCATTCTGCGGAACTTCTCATTCTCTCGCTGCCGTCCTCGTAACTCAGCGTATTTTGCTTCCCGCTGCAGTTTCTCATAGCTGTCAAGACGCTCTTTGGAGAGCTTGCCGCTGCGGATTGCTTCCTGTACAGCACAGCCCGGCTCCGCCCGGTGCGAACAGTCCGCGAAGCGGCACAGCGCTGCTATTTCCTCCACATCTTCAAAAGTCCGGGACAGATCACCTGTGTACAGCTGTAGTTCCCGCATGCCGGGTGTGTCTATGACAATGCCGCCGTCCGGCAGGCGCAGCAGCTGCCTGTGGGTTGTGGTGTGCCGGCCCCTGCCATCCGCTTCCCGGATGTCCCCTGTGGCCAGCCGCTCCTGGCCCAGTAGGCGGTTGATGAGGGTGGACTTACCCACGCCCGAGGAACCCACAAAAGCAACGGTTTCGCCCGGCTTGATCTGGGAACGCAGCTCGTCAAAGCCGCTTCCGTCTTGGGCAGAACAGGTAAGAACCGGTACTCCCACGCTGACCACGGCGATTTCGCTGAGCTTCTCGGAAAGATCCGTGCACAGATCGGCTTTAGTCAAGACCGCCACAGGAGACGCCCCACTATCCCAGGCAATGGTCAAGTAGCGTTCTAAGCGCCTTAGGTTGAAGTCTTCATTGAGGGACATGCAGATGAAAATGGTGTCAATATTGGCGGCGATGATCTGTCCCGTGCTCTCCCTGCCCGCGGACTGGCGGATCAGCGCACTTTGGCGGGGCAGGACATGGTGGATGACGGCACTGCCGCCCCTATCCTCCAGGCGGTCGACCATCACCCAATCCCCCACGGCCGGGAACTCCGTTGGATCCGCTGCCGCGTGGCCCAGTTTGCCTGAACTGCGGGCCTGGATCTCACCGCCTTCGCCAATTACCTTATATAGGTCACGGTGCTGCTCCGAAACCCTGGCTAGATATAGACCTTCGTACACCGCTGCCTCCCGGACCAAGCGTTCGCTCAGGCCGTAGTCATTTAAGTTGACGGTCAACGTTCTCAAATCCTTTCCTGGAGCATCCTGTTCCCGACAGCCTTGGCGAACGACTACATCAAAACATCGCCTGCGTCGCGAGTAGTCTACCACCCCTGCGTGTGCATGGTCAACGGGGAAAACGGCTCAGAAGGGTGTTTGCCTGGATCCGTGAAGGAAATCTCAATCTCTTGTCGAAAATGATCGCGAAAATTTAAAAGAGTGCTTGGTTTGCGGACAGGGTCTCTGTGTGATGATGATCAAACTGACTGGAGGATGGTGTAATGAAACAGTGGTATGAAAAGCTGTTTGAGAGTTACGCCGAGCGGTATGATCAGGAGACTTTTACTCAGGGAACGAAGGGTGAATGCGATTTCATCGAGGAAGAGCTTGGCTACGACAAGTCCTTGAAGATTATCGACATCGGCTGCGGAACGGGTCGGCATGCGATAGAACTGGCCAGAAGGGGTTATTCCGTCACAGGCGTTGATCTGTCCGAAGCCCAGCTGAACAGGGCCAGGAAAAAAGCGGCAAAGGAGAACCTCCAAGTAGAGTTTGTGCGGCACGATGCGCGGCACCTGCCCTTTGAAAGTCAGTATGACGTGGCCATTATGCTCTGCGATGGAGCTTTCCCCCTCATGGAAACAGATCAGAAGAACTTTGATATCCTCCGCAGCGTCACCAAGGCCCTAAAGCGCCCGGGCAAACTCATTCTCACTTCCCTCTGCGGCCTGTATCCTCTATTCCGCATGTGCGACCGAGGTCAGGAGGCAGGCAGAGGCGAGAAGAGCCATTTCGACTTCATCACCATGAGGGAGCACCGCGTGCTGCGTTACATCGATGATGAAGGCAACGAACAGCAGATCACAGCCAATGAAAGATACTACATGCCCAGTGAGATCATCTGGCTCTTGAAATCTTTGGGCTACGAGAAAGTCGATGTCCGTGGAGCCACGCTGGGGGCGTTTTCCAGGGAGGAGCCCCTCACGCCGGAGCATTTTGAAATGCTGGTGATAGCTGAGAAGTGATCGCTCCCTTGAAGCGCGATAAGTCGCCGTTTGGCGGCCTTTTCTTGAAATGGATCTGCTTGGGCTGCTGTGTTAGAATCAGGTTAAGAGTTGATTGGGGGGTGTATCCATGAAGCAGTGGTATGAAACTCTGTTTGAGAATTACGCAGAGGGATATGACAAAGAGCCCTTTACCCAAGGAACCAAAGGCGAATGCGACTTCATCGAACGGGAATTGAACTTCGATAAGTCGCTAAAGATCATCGACGTGGGCTGCGGTACGGGCCGGCATGCCATTGAGCTCAGCAAGAGAGGTTATTCTGTCACAGGCATCGATCTCTCCGAGGCTCAGCTGAGAAGGGCCAGGGAAAAGGCGGAGAAGGAGAATCTGAAGGTAGAGTTCTTGCGGCATGATGCACGGTGCCTGCCCTTTGAAGCCCAGTTTGACGCGGCCATCATGCTTTGTGAAGGCGCCTTTCCCTTGATGGAAACCGATGAGATGAATTTCGAGATCTTGAGAAATGTCACCAAGGCCCTAAAACCGCGGGCCAAGTTCATCTTCACCACTTTGAGTGGCCTTTACCAGTTGTTCCAGTTCATGGACAGGTACCGCCAGTCGAGTGGGGAACAGCAGGCGGCGGCTGCAGGCACCCATTTCGATCCGCTCACCATGAGGGAAAGCTCTATTCTGACCTTTATCGATGATGACGGCAACAAGAAGGAAGTCCAGGTTAACGAACGCTACTACCTACCCTCTGAGATCATCTGGTTCTTGAAGACCCTGGGGTACAGGAAAATCGATATCTTCGGGGCCACGTTGGGGGCTTTCTCGAGAGAGGAACCCCTCACACCCGAACACTTTGAAATGCTAGTGGTGGCTGAAAAATAGAAGGGCAGGAAGCCTTAAGGAAAGAAAGGAACATCGCTATTGACCATGAAGGAGAAACAGAGAGCCGCCAAATGGAGTCTGCTGCTGATCGTGGCCGCAGTAGCCGCAGGAGGGGTTGGAATTATGCTTAGGGATGGGGGCACGGTTTTGGCTCAGGATTTTGGCATAGGTACAAACGGCAACGTGGCACTCCTCAATGAGCTCAACGCCAACTGGACTCTGCCGGAGGATTATTCGCTGGAGCTCCTGGAAGTGGACGGGATAGCCATGGAATGGGTGCAGGAAAAGGGTGTCGAGCAGGAACGAGTGATCCTGCAACTGCACGGCGGCGCCTATACCCGATCTTTGGCGGATAATGGTGCAACTTACCGGAGAGCAGCGGTCCAGTATGCCAGATTGAGCGGAGCGGCGGTGCTGACAGTGGATTACCGTGTCGCCCCGGAGTACCCCTATCCGGCGGCGCTGGAGGATGCACTTCTCGCCTACGGATGGCTTCTGGGCCAAGGGTATGCTCCGGACAGAATCATCATTGCCGGCGATTCTGCTGGTGGAGGCCTTACCCTGGCTCTGGGACTCTACCTCAGGGATAACGGACTTCCCCTTCCGGCAGGGCTGATCACCATGTCTGCCTGGACCGACTTGAACTATCGGCGCTGGACTCCAGCCTATGTGGGCGATCATCCAGCGGATCATCCCTACATTTCACCCATTTACGGGGAGTATACAGGATTTCCACCCATGCTCATGCAGGCGGGGGGAGATGAAATCCTGCTCAAGGATACGTTGGCGGTTGCAAGGAAGGCTGAAGAGGCGGGGGCTGCTGTTCAACAAACTACCTATCCCGGTATGTTCCATGTGTTTCAGATGCTCTTCCCCAAGCTCCCGGAAGCCAACTCGGCCTGGGATGAGGTTGAGGCTTTTATCCAGGAGGTCTTTGCGGGACTAGCGCAAGCAAAGTGATGCTGCTCAGTTTCTAGATTAGGGAAGGCGGGGATATCAGTGGAAGTTGAAATACGCAGGCTGACACCGGAGTTGGCAGAGGATTATGTTCGATTCTTTGACGCCACGCCCCACGATGACAATGTGGACGAGCATAAATGCTACTGCGTCTGCTGGTGCAGTGACGATGCGGAGGGAAAAGACTTCTCCACCCGGGATAGGCGCAGGGAGTACGCCCGGAAGTACGTCGAGGATGGCAGCCTACAAGGCTACCTTGCCTACCAGGGAGAACGGGTAGTCGGTTGGTGCAACGCCAACACCAAAGCGGATTGCCTCAAGTGCGAGAGCTGGCGGCGGTTTATGGGCCATGTGCCCCTGGGGGACCTGGAGCGGGGCCTGAAGGTGAAATCGGTGTTCTGCTTTGTCGTCGCTCCGGAGATGAAGCGCAAGGGCATTGCCACGCTGCTTTTGGACCGCGTCTGCCGGGATGCGGCACAGGATGGTTTTGATGTGGTGGAAGCTTATCCAGGGAAATCATGGGATTTTGCAGGCTACTATGGGATGTACGAAAGAAGCGGGTTCTCTGTGTTCCTGGAGACCGACAATGGGTATATCATGAGGAAGCAGCTTAAGTAGGCCGTGCCCATAGGTGTCTAAATAGGCACACCCTGTTTCCTCAGGGGGAAACAGGGTGTCTGCATCTGCCGGTTGGTATCAGCGCTCCGGGGCTTTGGTCCCGTTCAGATCATCGGGAAGGTATCTGCCGGTTTTCTTCCTCTGCCGGACGCATTGGGTGAGCAGGTACTCAATTTGGCCATTAACGGATCTAAAGTCTTCAGCAGCCCAGGCTGCGATCTCCTCATAGAGCTTCTGAGAGAGACGCAGCGGCAGCTGCTTTTTCTTATCGCTCATTCTAATACAGGCTGCCGCTGTTCACCACGGGGGATACATCCCTATTGCCGCAGAGGACAACCAGCAGGTTCGATACCATGGCAGCCTTTCGCTCCTCATCCAATTCTACGACATCGTTTTCGCTCAGCTTTTCCAAAGCCATTTCCACAATACTTACCGCACCATCTACGATCATCTTCCTGGCATCTACAATGGCGGTAGCTTGCTGCCTCTGCAGCATGACTGCGGCAATTTCCGGAGCGTATGCCAAGTAGGTGATGCGGGTATCAAGAATCTCCAAACCGGCGTTTTCTACCCTCTCCTGAAGCAGTTTGCGGATGCGTTCGGCAACAATAGTGCTCGATCCGCGCAGGCTGCCCTCATCCGGTTGCCCATCACCGGTGGTATCAATGCCGGGGGCCACATCGTAGGGGTAGATGCGCACGATATCTCTCACCGCGCTGTCACACTGCAGGGAGAGATACTCTTTGTAATTGTCCACGTCAAAGACGGCCTTGGCTGTATCCACGACCCGCCAGATCACAGCCACTCCGATTTCCACTGGATTCCCCAAAGCATCATTCACCTTTTGCTTGGCGTTGTTCAAGGTCAAGACTTTGAGCGAGATCTTCTTGCTGAAGCGGCTGTCTACTGCGACTTGACCGCTGCCCGATAGGGTCACGTTGAGTTTGCTGCCATCACCCTCAACATCTCCACTTTGGCCCAGGCGAGTTTTGGCCGCGGGATTCACCGCAACGGAAAAGGGATGGACAAAGTAGAAACCCGGTTCCTTGAGCGTGCCGGTGTACTGCCCGAACAGTGTCAAAACTAAGGCCTCTTGGGGTCTGATAATCTTCAGTCCTAGGAAGGGAATGAAACCGATCAGTATCCAGAAGATGCCGACCCCCAGGGACACTCCTCCCCAGGCCGAGACTCCACGATCGAGAAGGACGCCGCCGACAACAACCAGGGCGATGGCTGCCAAATAGAGCAAGATGAACAGAATCAACATGGGCAAGCCAGCTCTAGCTTTTAGTGTTTTCTCCTGCATAACTGTCCCCTTTCATAGCAAGTTGATATATTTATGATATCATTTGGATATGGAGGTAGCAAGAATTTTTTGCCAATAGTGCACATTCTTTCTGAATTCCCTGTTCCCGCTCCTTACCGGGGACTGACCAGATGGTCAAGGGTAAAAAGCGACGGCGAGGGTAAGCTTACGGTAAAAACAGCAGGGAGTGAACGGGAGATGAAACAGCGCAGCGTGGCTCAAACGCTTGCCGATTTGCTCGGCACCTGGGGTGTCCAGTTCGTTTTTGGTACAGCGGGCGACACGATTTTGCACTTCCTGGCCTGCTTAGGAGAACACCCCATTGGGTTCATCCAGCTGAGGAATGAGGAAAGTGCGGCCTTTGCCGCCTCAGCCTACTCCAAGCTCACGGGCGGTCTAGGGGTAGTAGTCGCCGATGGAGGCCCTGGAACTGGGCGGCTGATCAATGGGCTTGCCGACGCCAGGAGTGATGGGGTCCCTGTTTTGGCCGTCACAGGCCAGGTGGAGTCCACCTATTTAGGCACCGGTTACAAACAGTATATCAACCAGCAGCAGCTGCTCAGCGCGGTCACCATCCGGTCGGAAAACCTGGGCAGCCCAGCCAGTCTGACCACCATCGCCTCCGACTTGCTGCGCACAGCAGTGGCCCATGGGGGCCCCGTGCACCTCAGTGTTCCCAAGGATTTTTGGCTGCAGCCCACGAAATCTGCGCCTGCGAAGCCAGAACCCTTCTTGATGCAGCAAGCACAATCTCCCGACGCAGTGGTGGCTGAAGGGGCGGGATGGCTAAAAGGCGTGGAAAGACCCATGATCCTCGCGGGCCGGGGCGCATGGAATGCGGTGGAGCAGGTATTGGCCCTGGCCGAGAGATTAGGCGCAGGCGTGGCCTATACCTTGCCGATGGTGGGCATCATGCCCGAGCATCCTCTGGTCATAAGGGGATTGGGTAAGGGAGGCTCGGAAGCCGCCGTTGAGCTTTTGCGTGAGTGTGACGGCCTAATCAAAGTGGGAGCCACTTACTGGCCAACTGTGCTCACCTCCGACGACAAAAAGGTTCTATCCATTGACGCCTACCCAGCTAATATCAGTAAGGGCATTCCCGCAGACTTTGGTTTAGTTGGCGATGCCCAGACTCTGTTAACTGCGCTGCTCGGCCAACTGAATGGAGCAAATGCCGATGGGCAATGGGCACACCGGGTTAAGCGGCACGCCGCTGAATGGCGTCAGCGCTTAGAGGAGGAGTTGGCACAGGCGCCTCCGGGGCATCCAGGACGAGCCATGCGCCTCTTGTCCGAATACGCGGACACCAATGCCGTGTTTTGTCTGGATGTGGGAGACCACGTGCTCTGGTTCAGCCGCTTTTTCCAGGGGAAGGGTCAGCGGGTGCTGGTGTCTGGGCGCTGGCGGGGCATGGGCTTTTCCCTGGGAGCCAGCATCGCGGCCCAGCTTGCCCAGGGGGATGCCCAGGTCTTCAGCATTGTGGGCGATGGCGGCTTTTCCATGCTCATGGGAGAGTTTGTGTCTGCCGTGGAACTGAACCTGCCCATTGTCTTCGTACTCATGAACAACCGCTCCTACGCCATGGAAGCTAGTGCCATGGCGGCAGGGGGACTTAAGCCCATTGGAGTGGAACTCAGGGATATCCGCTTTGATCAGGTGGCCCAGGCCTGCGGCGGCGCTGGCTACCGAACTACACCGGCAGAATTGCAGGTCGTCCTCCAGGAGGCGATGCAAGCAGGCAAGCCTGCCTTGATCGACCTGCAGGTGGACCCCATAGCGCTGCCCACCGCCAGGCTCTAATCGGCAGACAGGTACTTGGAGGTGAAATCGAATATGCTTGGTGGGTGCGAGCCCGGCAGGCAATGGACAGGCCTATGGGGAATTACATACTATAAACCATGATCGTTGAGCCGGAGGAGGGGTGTGTCTTGCGCAGCGATGAAGAGCTGCAGGAGAAAACGGTTGTGGAGCTGAAGCCCCACAACGCGCCCATCACGCTTGTGGATTATGATCCAGCATGGCCCTCCTTGTTTGCCCGGGAAGAGCAGAGGATCCGTTCTGCTTTGGGCCCTAGGGCGCTGCAGATCGAGCATGTGGGATCCACTTCGGTGCCTGGCCTGTGCGCCAAACCGGTGATTGACATTGTGTTGGTTGTGGAGAATTCCGCCGACGAACCCTCCTATGCTGCTGACTTGGGGGCGGCAGGCTACACACTGCGCATCAGGGAACCGGACTGGTACCAGCACCGCCTTTTCAAAGGGCCTGATACAGATATCAATCTGCATGTGTTCAGCGCTGGTGCTTCCGAGGCGGAGCGGATGCTGCGTTTCCGGGATTGGCTGCGGGAACATCCCGATGATCGGAAGAAGTATGCAGCGGCTAAGCGCCATCTAGCTCAGAAAACCTGGCGCCATGTCCAGCACTACGCCGATGCCAAAACCGAAGTGATCCGGGAGATCTTGGCCCGGGCGGAAGTGATGACGGAGTGAAGTACATCTTTGAGGTTGAGAAAAAGGACTACAGTGATTTCGCCAGCGGCCGGGTTCTGTACAGTGCCCCCAACACCACGGGTTTTCCGGTGCGCTTAGCCAGCGAGATCATTCAGCGCGCCTTTCACATTCTGGCCCGGGAAGGGAAGCACGGGCCCTTTAGGATCTATGATCCCTGCTGCGGCGGCGGGTTTTTGCTCTCCACCATCGGCTTTTTGTTTCCGGAGAAGATTTCGGAGCTCATTGGCAGTGATCTAGATCCCCAGGCGTTGGAGATCGCCGCGAAGAACCTCGCCCTGCTGTCCCCGGAGGGACTCGGGAGAAGGCAGCAGGAGCTCGCAGAATACGCCACGGCCTATGGCAAGGATTCACATCGGGAAGCATTGGCGAGTCTGGAGCGCCTGCGTAAACTGCTAGGAAACCACACCGTAGAGACCACCTGTCTGCAGCGGGACATTACCGACCTGAGCCCCTCTCCCATCCATGATGTTGATATCATCGTCACCGATATTCCCTACGGGCAGCTGGCTAGTTGGGGAGGAGCTAGCGGCACGCCAGTGGAAAGCTTGTTTGAGAATTGCCATCGGGCATTGAGCAAGGATGCAGCGGTGCTGGTTGTCGTAGCAGACAAAAAACCAAAATTGCGGCATCAATCCTTTAGGCGTGTTGAACACTTCAGACTGGGCAAACGTCAGATCGCGTTTTTCCAGCCGCTTGGGCGGCAGGTGGGAGGCGGTAAGGATGCTTGCCATCCTGAGTATTGACTTTGACTATTTTATTGACGCTTCAGCAGAACAGCGGGATCGATACTTCCTGCGGGGGGGAGAGGAAATACCCCGGAGAAGGCTTGGCTCCCTGTGGGCGGAGAGGTATGCCGCCTATCCCCAGCTCCGGGGAATAGGTGTGGTGGAACAGTTTGGCCTGGTCAAGCAGTTTTTAGGGGCCCTGAACGTAGAGCGTTCCAAGGTGTTCTTGTCAGAGACCCACCGGGCGATTAAGTGCGTGATTGATGCCATACCTGTGGAAGTACCGCTCAGGATCGTGAACATAGATTTCCACCATGACTATTATCATTACTACAGCGGAGGGGACTTTTGCAATTGCGGCAATTGGCTGCGCCGGGTGATGGAGGAACGGCCCGGCACGCAGGTGAAGTGGATCAGGAGGGAGGATTCCCAGATTGCCACGCTGGAAGGGGATTTTCCCTTTGAGCATACCACCGACTTGGGCTGCGTTTTCCAGGAACGCTTCGCTTGTGTTTTCATGTGCAGAAGCCCCGAGTGGAGCCCGCCCCATCTCAGCGGCTTTTATGAAGAGCTCGCTTGTGCACTCCTGAAAAAGAGCCCCCAGGCTCTCGCGAGCCCGGGGGCACGTACAGCTGGCGGCTAGAAAGTCAGCCCCCGCAGTTTGCTGGCGGTGACGAGGCGGTCTAAAGCCAGCATATAAGCGCCTAGGCGCAGGGAAGCGCCGGCCTTTTCCGCCATATTCCACACATCGTGGAATGCCTTGATCATGATGTTTTCCAGTTTCTCGTTGATCTCATCTTCATCCCACTTCACAGACTGCAGGTTCTGCAGCCATTCGAAGTAGGAGACCACAACTCCCCCGGCGTTGGTCAGAATGTCCGGCACGACTGTGACGCCTTTTTCCTCTAAAATGGCATCAGCACCAGAAGTGGTGGGTCCGTTGGCACCCTCCAGCACTATTTTGGCTTTGATCTGGGGAGCGTTCTGTTCGTGGATGGCCTTCTCCAAAGCTGCAGGTACGAGGATGTCCACCTCCAGCTGGAGCAGTTCTTCGTTGGATATCCTTTCCAGGCCGGGAGCATCATAATCTTTGAGCAGCCTGCCCCGCTCTGCCCGGAGGAAACTCACGATCTCTTCCACATCGAGTCCATTCTCGTTGTAGACGGTGCCTGATACATCGCCTATGGCCACCACTTTGCAGCCCTCCCGGTGCAAGAGCAGCGCCGCCGTTCCGCCCACGCTGCCCGCCCCCTGCACAGCAACGGTGGAACCTGGCAGTTTCAGGCCCAGCTTCTTGGCAATCTCCCTGGCGATGATCAAAACACCGCGGCCCGTTGCCTCTCTGCGGCCCAGAGAACCTCCCAGGGGAATGGGTTTCCCCGTGACTACACCTAGAGTGAGCTGGCCGTTGAGGACGCTGTAAGTGTCCATGAACCAGGCCATAACCTCATGGTTGGTGTTCACATCGGGGGCGGGGATATCGATGTGTGGCCCAACGATGGGGTAGAGCAGTGTAGTGTATTTCCTCGTCAGCCTTTCCAGCTCTCCCTTGGACAGCTTGGATGCATCCACCGTGATGCCGCCTTTACCCCCGCCATAGGGAATATCCACTACCGCACACTTGAAGGTCATAGCCGCGGCCAGGGCTTTCACCTCGTCCATGTCCACACTTTGGTGATACCGGATGCCGCCTTTATACGGGCCCCTGACCCCCGAATGCTGCACCCTGTAACCCTCAAATACTTTGATCGATCCGTCGTCCATCCTAACCGGCACGGAAACCTTAAGTTCCCGTTCAGGGTATTTCAGCTGGATGTAGTCCCGCTCTTCCAGACCCAGCAGGGAAGCTGCTCGATCCACGGTTTTCATGATTTCGTCGTGGGGATTGTAGTCTTTGCTCATCCCAACCATCACTCCTCCCTCGGGAAATTGGAACGGCGCCCGGTGCGCCACCGTTCAAGGATTTGCTCATTAGTTTAAAGGTTCGCCGTTCCAATGTCAACGCCCAAGCAAGAACGGCGGCCATGTACCCCCTGCAGTCGTGAACACGGCAGGAGAAACGAGGGTTTTGTTTAATTTGAGGATCGGATCGCACCTGCGGGGAAGAGATGGGGATGAGAACAGCGCACTGGTAGAAAGGAAAGATGCAATGAGACAGTTCTTATCGCTTCTATACATCGCATATCTCTTTTTCGTCATCTTCATGATCTTTTTCAGCCGCAAGAAGCCCACGCAGCGTTTCAGCTGGATTTTAGTACTCGTCTTCCTTCCGGTGGTTGGCCTGATCGTCTACAGTCTCATGGGCAGCGAAATATACTGGGATTACAAGCGCAGGAAGATTCGCCAGCGCCACAGGCCCCTCTTTTTGGAGCTTGATGCCATCGCCCGCAAATGGCATAACCGCTCCGGGGCTGAACTTTCACCTACTCAGCAGTTTCATTTTAAGCGGTGCGGCAGCATCCTTACGGACGACAACGCCGTGGAAGTGTTCACGAATGGCAGGCCCAAGTTTGCCATGCTTTTTGAGGATCTGCGGGCCGCCCGGGATCACATTCATGTCCAGTATTTCACCATTCACAACGACGCCATCGGCCAGGAGCTGATTGCTATCCTCAAAGAAAAGGCCAGCCAAGGAGTGGAAGTCAAACTCCTCTACGACAGCTTTGGGTGCGGGTTTACCTTCGTAAGGCCGCTCTTTCGCGAGTTGAAGGAGGCCGGGGGGAAGGTTCAGGGGATCAGGCCTTGGGCTCGGGCCCTGAATTACCGCAATCACCGCAAACTGGTGATCATTGACGGCCGGGTTGGCTATCTGGGAGGCATGAATGTGGGCGTGCATTACGCCGAGGGGGTTGGGGGCATGGAGTGGAGGGATACCCATGTGCGCCTCACCGGGGGAGTGGTCCGCGACCTCCAGCAGATCTTTATTTCCGATTGGGTTGCATCGGCCAGGAAGGGGCGCCTTGGCTTTCGCCAAAGACTCCCGCACTACTTTCCCGAAGTGGAGTCTAACGGCCATTTGCCGGCTCAAATCATTGCCAACGGTCTGTACAATAAGTTCATCGGCCAGGATGTCATCAACCTCAGCTACTTCAACTTGATCAGCGGGGCCAAGGAAAGGCTGTGGATCCAAACCCCCTATTTCGCCCCATCTGAGCCAGTGCTGCAGAGCTTGAAGACACTTGCCCTGCGCGGCGTTGACGTGCGCATCATGACCTCCTCCTACTACACCTTTGGGGGGCTGTTTCACCATAACATCAAGAACTATTTCTTCCGCCAGCTCATCGATTCCGGCGTCAGGGTGTTCAAGTACAAGGGAATCATGCATGCCAAGACCATGTTGGTCGATGATGAGCAGCTCTGCATAGGCACGGTGAACCTCAATGTGCGCAGCCTGGAGCGGGATGATGAGCTCTTTATCTACTTCGAGTCGCCTGAGCAGAACGCGCACTACAGCCAGATCTTCCAAGCGGATCTGGAGCACAGTATCGAGCTGGACTATGCCCGCTTCAGGAAAGAGACAGTGCTGTCCCGGGCGCTGGAATCGGTGGTAAGCCTCTTTTCTCCTCTGTCCTGAGCTTTGGAGAGTTTTGCCTGGGCTTTGCGAATTTTGCATGATTTTTATGAGATTCCCAGATGATCTGTAATTAACGTGAGGCGGAACAAGGGATCGCAGGTAAGATGTCGAAATGATCTTTTAACACGACTAGGTTGGGGGTAGCTGGTCGAGATGCTGGATGACATAGATCTGGGGAGAAGACAGCGGATTCTCATCGTGGAAGATGTCAAGCTCAATGCTCAAATACTGGTGAACGCCCTGAAGGATACCTACGATTTGCGGGTGGCTCACAATGGTGTGGAAGCGTTGGCTATGGTCAGGGAGGAAATGCCGGACCTGATTCTCCTGGACATCATCATGCCCGAGATGGACGGGTATGAGGTCTGCGCGCGCCTGCAGAGCGATCCCAACACCCGCGACATTCCCATCTTGTTCTTGACCGCGCTGGAAGGAGATCAAAACGAGGCTTACGGCATTGAACTGGGAGCCATGGACTACATCCGTAAGCCCTTCAATGTGTCCATCGTCAAAGCCAAGATCCGCAACCATCTGGAGCTGAAGCGGTACAAAGATATCTTGAAAAGGGACAGCAGGATCGATGGTTTAACCAGGATTCCTAACAGACGTCGCTTTGACGAGGCCTATGTGGAAGAGCGGGACCGGGCGCGGCGCACCAAGACGCCCTTGGCTGTGCTCATGATCGATCTAGATCGCTTTAAACTGTACAATGATGCCTACGGGCATCTGCAGGGGGATGATGTGCTGAGGCTCGTGGCGCAAACGCTGTACCATGCGCTGCACCGGCCCGGTGATCTAGTGGCCCGCTGGGGAGGGGAAGAGTTCGTGGTGCTGCTGCCGCAGACCGATCTTGAGGGTGCCGTCACTGTGGCGGAACGGCTGAGGAAGGCCGTCTGGGAACTGGAGATACCCCATGAGTCCTCCCCCGTGGCCAAGGTTCTCACCGTTTCCATTGGTGTGGCGGCCTCCAAGGCTGGCCAGCCCTGGTCCTACGACATGCTCCTGCAGTGGGCAGATGAAGCGGTGTACCGAGCCAAAGCTGAGGGGCGCAACAAAGTGGTACCCTATAAGGAATGACCCATCGTGTTCAGGTGGGTTTTTTCTTGCGGGCCGGTGACCCGCTTGAAGACAGAGACAGTAGAAAAGACTCCTCGGGGAGTCTTTTTGCCTGCGGGGGACCGCTGCGCATTGTTGAAAATTCCTAACATGTTCTTTGCAATACTCCCTTTTAGGTAATGTAAGATTAAATTCGGCAGAGGACTCCACCGGGGATGTGTGGAATAGGCAAGATAGCGCAATTATATCCATGGTCAAAGGAGTAGATATATGCTAAAGCTGAGTGGTTCCAACCTAAGTGGCCACGATGTGGTGCGAGCAGTCCGCCAGGGCTGGGTTATCTCCCTGGATACGGCTCAGCTGGAGAAAGTGGCCCAGGCCCGGGAGCTCGTGCTGCGGCTGCTGGAGAGTGGTTCACCCGTATACGGTATTAACACTGGTTTCGGCAAACTGTCAGAAACGTCCATTTCCAGGGAAAGCGTGGCTGAGCTCCAGCGCAACTTGATTTTAAGCCACAGCTGCGGAGTGGGAGAACCCTTCTCCGGGGAAGTGGTCAAGGCCATGATCATTCTCAGGGCCAATGCGCTCATGAAGGGGCATTCAGGAATCCGTCCTGAGGTGATCAGGCTCCTCATCGAGCTGGTAAACCAGAATGTGGTGCCGGTGGTTCCCAGTCAAGGCTCAGTGGGGGCCAGCGGGGATCTGGTGCCCCTGGCCCACATGTCGGCGGTGCTAATCGGCGAAGGCGAAGCATATTACCGCGATCAGCTGCTGCCAGGCGCCAAAGCCCTGGAACGGGCAGGCCTGGCCCCGGTGGCCCTGGAAGCTAAGGAAGGGCTGGCCCTGATCAACGGAACGCAGGCCATGACCGCCCAGGCGGTTCTGGCTTTGTATGACAGCGACATTTTGTTGAAGAGTGTCGATGTGGCAGGCAGCCTCACCATGGAGGCCCTGCGGGCCATTCCCCATGCCCTGGATGAACGGGTGCACGCCCTGCGTCCCCACCAGGGTCAGATTCTGGTGGCCGCCAACCTCCGCAGACTGCTGGACGGGAGCAGACTGGTCCACGGCAGTGATCACGGGCGCATCCAAGACGCCTATTCACTGCGCTGCATACCTCAGGTGCACGGAGCGACCAGGGATGCCTACAAGTATGTGGAAGAGGTGATCAACACAGAAATCAACTCGGTCACCGACAATCCCCTCTTGTTCCCCGCGGAGGGGCATGTGGTTTCCGCCGGGAATTTCCACGGGCAGCCCGTTGCCCTGGCCCTTGATTTTCTGGGCATTGCCCTGGCTGAGCTGGGGAACATAGCCGAGCGCAGGATCGAGCGTCTGGTTAACCCGCAGCTGAGCGGCTTGCCGCCGTTCCTCACAGAGAGCAGCGGGCTCAACTCGGGCTACATGATCGCGCAGTACACAGCCGCGTCCCTGGTTTCGGAGAACAAGGTCCTGGCCCATCCCGCGTCCGTAGACTCTATCCCAACCTCTGCTAACCAAGAGGATCACGTGAGCATGGGCAGCATTGCAGCTCGCAAGCTGGGCAGCATCCTGGCCAACGTGCAGAATGTGGCGGCCATTGAAATCCTCTGTGCTTGCCAGGCCTTGGAGTTCAGGGATAGGAGCGCCATGGCGCCGGCCACCAGGGCCGTGTATGAACTGGTGCGCAGTGTGGTTCCGCCCCTGGAGGAAGACCGGGTATTGGCAGGAGAGATCAAAGTTGTGCGTGATTTGATCGTGTCTGGCCAAGTGCTCAAGGCAGCGGAGAGCACGGCCGGAGAGTTAGATTAGCATTGAGGACGGGAGGTATTTCCATGATTAAAGCACCGCGAGGAGCAAAGCTGCACTGCAAAGGCTGGCATCAGGAGGCAGCCATGCGCATGCTCATGAACAACCTGGATCCGGAGGTGGCTGAGCGTCCGGCTGATCTGGTTGTTTACGGAGGCATGGGCAAGGCGGCCCGTGATTGGCCCAGCTATCATGCGATAGTGCGCACTCTACAGGAGCTGGAGAACGATGAAACGCTGCTGGTGCAGTCGGGCAAACCGGTGGGAGTGTTCAGAACTACGCCCCACTCGCCCCGGGTGCTCATAGCCAACTCCAACTTGGTGCCCGCTTGGGGTACCTGGGAGCATTTTCGGGAGTTGGAACGGAAAGGCCTGATGATGTTCGGTCAGATGACCGCCGGCAGCTGGATTTACATCGGCACCCAGGGTATCCTCCAGGGAACCTATGAAACCCTGGCTGAACTGGCTCACCAGCATTTTGGTGGCTCGCTTAAGGGACGTTTGGTGCTCACCGCGGGCTTGGGCGGCATGGGCGGTGCTCAGCCACTGGCGGTGACCATGAACGGAGGAGTTGCCCTGGTGGTGGAAGTGGATCCGGACCGCATTGAGAAACGGCTGGCCACTAAGTACTGTCAGAAGGCAACGGATGATCTCGATGGGGCGCTGCGCTTGGCCCAGGAAGCCAAGGATAAGGGGGAAGCGCTGTCCATCGGCCTTTTGGGCAATGCCGCGGAAGTCCTACCCGAATTGGTTAAGCGCGGCATTATTCCCGACGTGGTTACGGACCAGACTTCGGCCCATGATCCCCTCAACGGTTACATCCCCGCGGGTTACACTGTGGAGGAGGCTGCCCAGCTCCGGGCGGAGGATCCAGAGCGCTACATCCGTTTGGCCAAGGAATCCATGGGGGTTCATGTCCGGGCCATGCTCGATTTCATGGAGCGGGGGGCAGTTGTGTTTGACTACGGCAACAACATCAGGCAGCAGGCCAAAGATGTTGGAGTGGAAAACGCCTTTGCCTTCCCAGGCTTTGTTCCCGCCTACATCCGGCCCCTCTTCTGCGAGGGGAAGGGTCCCTTCCGCTGGGTAGCCTTGTCTGGGGACCCGGAGGACATTCACAAGATAGACGACATGCTCTGCCGGGAGTTCAGCCACAATGAGCGCCTGGTGCGCTGGATCAAGATGGCTAGGGAGCAGGTGGCTTTTCAAGGCCTGCCTTCCCGCATCTGTTGGTTAGGCTACGGGGAACGGGCCCGCTTCGGCCTCTTGATCAACGAAATGGTGAAGAAAGGTGAACTGTCGGCCCCCATCGTCATCGGCAGGGATCACCTGGATGCTGGTTCCGTGGCTTCGCCCCACCGGGAGACCGAGGGGATGAGGGACGGCAGCGATGCCGTGGCAGACTGGCCCATCCTCAACGCTTTGGTCAATGCCTGCGCCGGAGCAAGCTGGGTTTCAGTTCACCACGGCGGTGGAGTGGGCATCGGATACTCCATCCACGCAGGTATGGTGGTGGTGGCCGACGGCACCGATGAAGGAGCGGCCCGCTTGGAGCGGGTGCTCACCAGCGACCCGGGCACGGGCGTGATGCGGCATGCGGATGCAGGGTATGAGCTGGCCATTAAGACGGCTAGAGAGAAGGGCATTAAGATACCCATGTTGGACAGCTAGGGGGACGAGAGTATGAGGCAAATCGTGCAGTGTGTGCCCAACATCAGCGAGGGGCGCCGGCTGGATGTGGTGGAAAGGATTGTGGATCAAATCCGGCAGACAGCCGGGGTGCAGCTTCTGGATTATTCTTCGGATCACGATCACAACCGTTCAGTCATAACTTTCGTGGGTGATCTCTTAAGCGTGCAGGAGGCCGCTCTGCGCATGACGGCCAAAGCGGTGGAGCTGATCAACATGGAAGAGCATCAAGGAGCCCATCCCCGCATTGGAGCGGTGGACGTAGTCCCTCTAATTCCCATTGAGGGCGTGACCATGCAGGAGTGCGTGGAGGCGGCTGTGGAATTGGCTAAAAGGATCACTGCAGAGCTGGGCGTTCCCACCTATCTCTACGGGGAGGCGGCGGCTAAACCCTCCCGCAGAAATTTGAGCAATATCCGCAGGGGGCAATATGAGGGGCTGAAGAAGTCCATTGGGCAAGAAGAGCGGCATCCCGATTTCGGATCGCCGCAGCTGCATCCCTCGGCGGGAGCAACTGTGGTGGGTGCCCGCCTGCCCTTGATCGCTTTTAACGTGAATCTGGGGACCGACAGGAAAGAGGTGGCGGACCAGATTGCCCGCTGCGTACGGGAGCGCAATGGCGGGTTCAAAAATGTGAAAGCCATGGGCGTTGTCCTGGAGGAGCGGAGACAGGTCCAGGTGTCCATGAACTTGGAGAACTATCACGATACGCCCATATACAGAGTGCTGGAGGCTATCCGGCGCGATGCGGCGCGCTTTGGAGTACCCGTGGTTGGTACCGAGATCGTGGGCCTCATTCCCCAGCAGGCCCTGGTGGATGTGGCCGCTTGGTACCTGCAGCTGGAGAGTTTCGATCCCCAGCAGGTCCTGGAGAATCGTCTGCGCTAGGGGGTGGTTAAGTGGCGGTGGAAATCGATCTCCTGATCAGGGACGGGCAGGTGGTGACTGCTGCCCATGGGACGTGCCCGGTGCGCGGGCGGGATATGCAGGAACTGGAGGTCATTGAGCGCGGCTGGGTGGCCTGTGCAGGTGAGCGGATTGCCGCGGTGGGCCCCAGGGCGTCAGTGGAGAACCAGGTGGAGGTCACTTCGCGGACACAAGTTATTGACGCCCAGGGAAAGGTGGTCACCCCAGGACTTATCGATCCCCACACCCATCTCATCTTCGGCGGGAGCCGGGAGGACGAGTTTTACCTGCGGGCCCGCGGGGCCGATTACATGGAGATCATGGAAGCGGGAGGCGGCATCCTCAGCTCCGTGAGGGCCACCCGGTCCGCTTCCCTGGAGGAGCTTGTGGCCTCAGGCCGGCAGCGCCTTCAGTGGATGCTGCAGATGGGCGTAACCACAGTGGAATGCAAGAGCGGTTACGGGTTGGACCTGCAGACCGAGTTGAAGCAGCTGGAAGCGGTGCGGATCCTCCAGCAGGAGCAGCCCGTGGAGCTCGTTCCCACGTTTTTGGGGGCCCATGCCTGGCCGCCTGAGTATGAGGGTAATCAGGAAGGGTACGTGGGTTTTCTGGTTGACACCGTCCTTCCCGCGGTACGGGAGCAGGGAGTGGCGGAGTATGTGGATGTGTTTACGGAAAAGGGAGTCTTTTCTGTGGAGCAGAGCCGCAGGATCTTCCAAAGGGCCGTGGAGCTCGGTTTTTCCTTGAGGGTGCATGCGGATGAGATGCATACTCTAGGCGGTGCAGAGCTCGCCGCGGAGCTGGGCATGGCCAGTGCGGATCACCTGCTCATGGTCTCTCCCCAGGGCATCAGCGCACTGGCGGAGAGCGACGTGATGCCCATTCTCCTGCCTGGCACAGCCTTCAGCCTGCGCAAACCCTATGCCCCAGCCAGAAAGATGCTGGAGGCGGGGCTGCCATTGGCCTTGGCCACAGATTTTAACCCGGGATCCTGCCCCACGGCGAACTTGGTTTTGGTCATGTCCCTGGCCTGCCTGTATATGGCCATGACGCCGGAAGAGGTGTTCAACGCTGTGACCATCAATGCCGCCCATTCGCTAGGCAGGTCCTCGCGCTTGGGCAGTCTGGAGCCTGGCAAACAAGCCGATGTGGTGATATTCGGAGTGGACGACTACAGGAAGATCCCATATTTCATCGGTGTTAACCTGGTGGAGACAGTGATCAAGGCAGGCAGGCTGGTAGTAGGCAGTTGATAAGGAAGAGGTGGTATCGTGCTCACTGAACTTAAGATCACGGATTTCGCGGGGGAACTAGGGTCCTCCAAACCGGCGCCGGGTGGTGGAAGTGCCTCGGCTTTGGCCGGGGCGCTGGCCGCTTCCCTAGTCAAGATGGTTGCACAGCTCAGCGGTGAGGGCTGGGATGAGCTGATCGCCCGCGCCCAGCGTTTGACTGACCAGCTGCTGCACTTGACAAACCGGGATACTGACGCCTTCAACCAGGTGATGGCGGCCTTGAAACTGCCCAAGGGAACTGAGGACGAAAAACGGGAGCGGCGCAGGATGCTGCGTCAGGCCAATCGTTTGGCCACAGAAGTGCCCCTGCAGGTCATGGAGTTCTCCCTACAAGCCCTGGCCTTAGCCCGGGAGGTTGCCTTTCGCGGCAACAAGAATTGCCTCAGCGATGCCGGGGTGGCGGGCTTAATGGCGGCCGCGGCCTGCAAAGGGGCAGCTTACAATGTGCTCATCAACCTCCCTGGATTGCGGGGCGAAGAGGAGTTCGTTGCCTCTGCCCGGGAGCGAATGGCTGAGATCCTGGAAGACGTACAGATCCTGGAAAGCACCATCGCGGCCCATGTCGCTCAAGCCCTTGGTTAAGTTGGGGCAAGAGCTAATTATTTGACAATTGCGACAAAATATGCTACCATGGGCCTTACCAACTCACAGAGGGAGGATGCCCATGGCAGGAGAAGTCCATACGCTTCGTGCCCGTCTAGCCCAGCTCGAATCTCGCTTGGCCAGGCTGGAAGAGCACATGGTGCCCAAGGCGGAGCTGGACCGGGTCATCGCCGAACATCAGAAGGATATTCTGGCTTTGGTCATGCTCATTTCTGCGAAAACTAGGGAACGGGGTGAGCGCCTGGATGCCTGGCCCAGGAGGAGTGTGGGGTCTTTTCAGCAGTGAATGGAGCAGTAACTAGAGGAGGGTGATCAATGGAGGCGCTGGCGGCTATGTGGGGGACGATCATTTTGCTGGCCAGGCTCGTGCTGCATATTGGCGTTCCCATTTACCTGTACAACCGCGCTAAGCAAGAACGACTGGCGCAGCCCGCTTTGTGGGTTCTTTTCGGTGTCTTTCAGCCCATTACTGCCCTGATAGCGTACTACCTCATCCGCTTCATTAGGGAAGAATTGCGGCGCAGTCCTGGAGAGAACAGATAACTGAAAGCAACTTGTGACTTCTGTTGGGTTCTTGACGGACTGGTGTGTGTTGTGGTACAATTTTGGGTAACATAGACCGGGCGGTGAAGGAGCTAGTAGCCAACCATGGGTACTCAGAGAGCAGGCTGGGTGGTGCGAAGCCTGTAGAACATGGTGGCGGGGCGGAAGGCCCTGCCGGGCGAATTACACTCTGGAGCTTGAGCAGGAAACTGTTCCGGATGCCATCCGTTAGCATGGCCACAAGGCACGCCGTTGGCGTGTGAATTAAGGTGGTACCACGGGCTCTCTCGTCCTTAGGATGAAGGGAGCTTTTCATTTTAGGGGGGAATTCGCATGAGGAATGCATTGGATGTCTTAGAAGAACGGGGATTCGTAGAGCAGATCACCCATCGCGAGGAACTGCGAGAGCTGTTGGACAAGGAATCGGTCTCCTTCTACACCGGTTTCGATGCCACCGCGCCCAGCCTGACCATGGGCCACCTGGTTCCCATCATGTGTGCCCTGCACCTTTACCGGGCCGGCCACCGCCCCATCATGGTCATGGGGGGCGGCACTACCATGATCGGTGATCCTTCGGGCAGGACGGAAATGCGGCAGCTGCTTACACCGGAGACCATCGCCAAAAACGTGGAGAAGTTCCACGAGCAGTTTTCCCGCTTCTTCAATTTCCAGGATGGGTCGGCATTAATGGCCAATAACGCCGATTGGCTGCTGGATCTCAACTTCATGGAGTTCATGCGGGAGATCGGCAGACATTTCTCGGTTAACCGCATGCTGACCATGGAAGCATATAAATCTCGTCTGGAGGCGGGACTTACATTCCTAGAGTTCAGTTACCTATTGATCCAGTCCTATGATTTCCTGGAGCTCTTCCGCCGCTACAACTGCCGCCTGCAGGTGGGGGGAAGTGACCAGTGGTCGAACATTATCGGCGGCTGTGAGTTAATACGCAGAGCTGAGGGTGCTTCCGCCTACGGCCTCACCTTGACGCTGCTCACCACCGCAGCCGGTACGAAGATGGGCAAAACGTCCGCGGGCACAGTTTGGCTTGATCCAGAGATGACCAGTCCCTATGAGTTTTACCAGCATCTGCGCAATGTGGATGATGCCGATGTGGAACAGCGGCTGGCTCTGTTTACGCTGCTGCCCATGGAGGAAGTGCGCAGGCTCAGTGCCCTGGAAGGTTCCGAGATCAACAAGGCTAAGGAGATCTTGGCCTTTGAGGTGACCAAGTTCGTGCACGGGGAAGAGGAGGCTGTCAAAGCCCAAGAAGCTGCTCGGGCCGTATTCAGCGGAGCAGGTGCCCACGAGAACATGCCATCTACCACCCTTCCCGAAGCGCTCTTTGCCGACGGCATGGATATTGTCAGCCTGCTCGCCGAGGTCAATCTGGTATCCAGCCGCAGTGAGGCCAGGCGCCTCATCGACCAGGGCGGGATCACCCTGGACCAAGAGCGAGTTGAAAGCATCGATCGGGTAGTGACCTTGGAGGACTTCACGGGGAATGAGCTGATTATCCGCAAGGGTAAAAAGGTGTATCACCGCGTGGTAGTGCAGTGAACGACAGGATGCGAAAAAGGCTAGGGCGACCTAGCTTTTTTTGTTGCTTTCAAAGTAGTTTTGCGATAAAATCATTCGTGTTGCTAACTATTGTTCTACTTACTAAGTGACTGGAGTGAGAGCCGTGGCCCAGGGAGATCTGGTGCTGGAATTCTTGGAAATCCTGCAGAGCCTGAAGACATACGCCCGCGACCTATTTCGCTGCTCGGGTAAGATCCGAGGCAGTGCCATGCGCCTGCTCATGTTTCTTCACCATCATGTGGATGAAGACTGTCCCGGGATTCAGCCTTCGGAACTGGGTGATATCCTCAAACTGACTCGTCCCACCATCACCTCTCTAGTGAACACCTTGGAGGAGCAGGGTTTGGTTGAGCGCCTGAGTGGCGATGAGGACCGCCGGGTGGTTTTTGTGCGGCCCACTGCCCAGGGAACGGCCCTGGTCCAAGGGGCCAAACAGGAGTTTTCCCGTTCCCTGGAGGAGTTCATGGACTACCTGGGTGAAGAGGATGGACGTGAACTCATGCGCATTCTCCGCCGGGCGCTCGTCTTTTTTGAAGCACAGAGAAACGTACAGGAAAGGAACCAGGAGCAATGTGGAAATTGAGGCAGTATGCTAAGCCCTATCTGTTCACAGTAATCGTCGTATCTGGACTGGTCTTTCTGGAAGTCATGGCTACGCTGCGGCTGCCGGATCTCATGAGCCGCATAGTGGATGAAGGGATCGCCCGGGGCAATCTCGGCCTGATCTGGCGGGTTGGTGCCCTGATGCTGGCCGTGGCCTTGGGCGGAGTGGTCTGTTCCATTGCGGGCAACTACCTCGCCTCCCGAGCGTCAGGTAAGTTCGGCCGCGACGTGCGTCTGGCAGTCTTCCGCCGAGTCGGTGAGTTCTCCCCCCGCGAGTTCGATCAGTTCGGCGCAGCATCGCTTATCACTAGGACTACAAATGACGTACAGCAGATTCAGCACATGTTTCGCATGAGCATGCGCATGGCTATGCGGGCACCCCTCATGGCTGTGGGCGGAGTCCTCATGGTGGTCCGCAAGGACGCGCAGTTGGCCATGATCCTTCTGGGCCTGATTCCGGTCATGGCAGCCCTTGTAGCCCTGGTCATGTCCAAAGGCGTGCCCCTGTTCAAAAGCCTACAGGAGAAGCTGGATCGGCTCAACCAGGTGGTGCGGGAACAGCTCATGGGCGTTCGGGTGATCAGGGCGTTCAACAGGGGTGAAGATGAGCGCGCCCGTTTTGCTAAGGCCAATCGGGACCTGACCGCCACCGCCCTCAGGGTGAGCCGGATCATGATCACTTTGATGCCCCTGTTGGGCCTGCTGATTAACTTCACCAACATTGTGATCATCTGGTTTGCGGCGCAGCGTATTGATGCGGGGATCATGGAGGTGGGCGACTTAATGGCCTTCCTGCAGTACACCATGCAGACCTTTATGGCCGTCATGATGCTGTCCATGATTTTCGTTAATCTGCCCAGGGCTTCTGCCTCTGCCCAGCGCATCGCGGAAGTGCTGCAGACTGAGCCGTCGATTACGGATCCCGCTGAGCCCCAGGCGTTCGATGCTCAGCTTGGAGTGGTGGAGTTTGAAGGTGTCACCTTTTCCTATCCGGGAGCGGAAGTGCCAGTCTTGAGCGGGATCAGCTTCACAGCCAAGCCCGGACAGGTAACCGCGCTTATTGGCGGGACTGGTTCGGGCAAATCCACCATCTTGGAGCTATTGCTCCGCTTCCATGATCCCGACTCCGGCAGGATCACCTTGGACGGGGTGGATATCCGCAGTGCTTCCCAAAGCGATTTGCGGTCCCGGGTGGGATATGTGCCCCAACAGGCCGTGCTGTTTTCAGGTACGGTGGCCTCCAACATTCGCCATGGCAAGCAGGATGCCACTGACGAGGAAGTGAGGGAAGCGGCGCGCATCGCCCAAGCCCTGGACTTCGTTTCTGAGCGGGAAGGCGGGTTTGAGGGCGAGGTTGCCCAGGGAGGAACCAATCTCTCCGGTGGGCAGAAACAGAGGCTGTCCATTGCCAGGGCAGTGGTGCGCAGGCCCCAGATCTACCTCTTGGACGATTCCTTCTCGGCCCTGGACTACAAGACAGACGCTAAACTCCGGCAGGAACTGGCCGAAGCCGCGCGGGATGCCACGGTGATCGTGGTGGCTCAGCGGGTGAGTACCATCATGCATGCCGATCAAATCCTGGTCTTGGAAGCCGGGAGAATCGTCGGGCAGGGCACCCACGAGACGCTCTTGGAAGACTGCCGTGTGTACCAGGAGATTGTGGCATCGCAATTTGGAGAGGAGGCGGCATCATGAGGAGGCCAGCACCGGGTAGAGGTTCCCACGGCCGGGGCGGCGGCTTTGGACCGCGGGGGATCGGGCGTCCCGTGGAGAAGGCGAAAGATTTCAGGGGGACAGTGCGGCGTCTCGCCGGATACCTGCGCCCTTACAAATGGAAACTGCTCCTAGTTATGATCGCGGCCATCGCGAGCAATATCTTCAGTATTCTCAGTCCCAGGATCATGGGGCAGGCCACCACCATCCTCTTTGCCGGGATGATGGGTCGCCTGCAGGGAACAGGCGTAGGCGTTGACTTCGGCGCCATCGGGCGCATCCTGCTTCTGCTGGCAGGAACGTATGTCTTCAGCACCATATTTGGTTATATCCAGCAGATGATCATGGTGGGAGTTGCCCAGCAGACCGTGTACAAACTCAGAGAAGATGTCAGTCACAAACTGGCGAGGCTCCCCTTGAAGTACTACGACTCCACAGCCCATGGAGATACCCTGAGCCGGGTCACCAACGATGTGGATGTTGTCAGCCAGAGCCTGCAGCAGACCATCATTCAGGTGATCGCGTCCCTGATCAGCATGGTGGGCGTGACCATCATGATGCTCAGCATCAGCCCCGGGCTCACCCTGCTCACCATGGGCATGCTGCCCTTCAGCATCGGGATCAGTGTCTTGATCGCCAGCCGCTCCCAGAAGTTCTTTATACGGCAGCAGAGCATCTTGGGAGAGCTGAACGGGCACGTGGAGGAAGTGTTCAGCGGGCACCGGGTGGTGAAGGCCTATGGCCTGGAATCGGAAGTGACCCATACGTTCGGCGAGGTCAACGATGAGCTCTACGAGAACGGTTGGAAAGCGGAGTTTGTCTCCGGTACCATCATGCCCCTGATGCGCTTTGTGGGGAATCTGGGCTATGTAGCCATCGCCGTGGTAGGCGGGTTGTTCGCGGCCCAGGGCGCAATCACCATCGGCAATGTGCAGGCCTTCATGCAGTATTCCAGGCAGTTCGGCATGCCCATCACTGAACTGGCCAGTATTGCCAACGTTCTGCAGTCCACCGTGGCTGCGGCGGAACGGGTTTTTGAACTGCTGGATGAAGAGGAAGAACCTGCCGATGCTCCCCAGGCCCCCACGCTCAGCAACCCGCGGGGTGAGATCAAGCTCAGCGGTGTGGATTTCGGCTACGAACCGGGACAGCCCGTGCTTAAGGACTTAGATCTAGAGGTCACGCCAGGACAGCTCATAGCCATAGTGGGTCCCACCGGGGCGGGGAAGACAACCCTGGTCAATCTGCTCATGCGGTTCTACGATGTGGACTCAGGCGCCATCTACTTCGATGGACATGATATCCGTGAACTGCAAAGGGGCGGCTTGCGGACCATGTTCGGCATGGTACTGCAGGACACGTGGCTGTTCGAGGGAACCATTAAGGAAAACATCGCCTACGGCAGGCCTGGGGCCAGCGATGAAGAAATTGAACAGGCGGCCAAGGCGGCTTATGTGGATCACTTCATTCGCACTCTGCCCCAAGGATATGATACTATTTTAAGGGGTGATGCTTCAGGCATCTCCCAGGGGCAAAGACAGCTCTTGACCATCGCCCGGGCCATCTTAGCCGACCCCGTGGTGCTCATCCTGGATGAAGCCACAAGTTCGGTGGATACCCGGACCGAGCGCCTGATTCAGCGGGCCATGGCCAGGCTCATGGAAGGGCGCACCAGTTTCGTCATTGCCCACAGGCTGTCCACGATCTTGGATGCGGATCGCATTCTCGTGATCAATGAAGGACAGATCGTGGAACAGGGTACCCATACAGAGCTCATGGCCCTGGGCGGTTTTTACGCTGAGCTCTACAACAGCCAGTTCGTGGCTGCAACAGCTTAAGGAAGGTGTTTCCAGTGCCGCGTGTAGTGGTGGGAATGTCCGGAGGGGTTGATTCCTCCGTGGCCGCACTTGTGCTCAAGGAGGCGGGTTACGAGGTCATAGGCATCTTTATGAAGAATTGGGACGAGAGAGACGAGAGTGGTCTCTGCACAGCAGATGAGGACTTCGACGATGTGCGGCGGGTTTGCGATCAAATCGGCATTCCGTATTATACAGTGAATTTTGAACAGGAGTATTGGGAGCGGGTTTTCGTCTACTTCCTGGAAGAGTACAAGAGGGGACGCACTCCCAATCCCGATATACTCTGCAACAAAGAGATCAAGTTCAAAGCCTTTCTGGAGAAGGCCTTGGATCTGGAGGCTGATTATCTAGCCACGGGTCATTACGCCCAGATCGGCAGAGAGAACGGCTGGTACACCCTGCTCAGGGGGGCCGATGGCAACAAGGATCAGTCGTATTTCCTCTACACCCTCGGCCAGCAGCAGCTGGCCAGGACACTCTTTCCCATTGGCCATCTGACCAAGCAGGAGGTTAGGGAGAAGGCCAGGCGGGCGAATCTGGCCACGGCTGGCAAAAGGGACAGTACAGGTATCTGCTTCATCGGCAAGCAGGATTTCAAGGAGTTCCTCTCACGCTACCTCCCTGCGCAGCCAGGTGAGATTCGTACTGTGGATGGGGAGTTGAAGGGCCATCACGAAGGGCTCATGTTCCATACCTTAGGCCAGCGCAAGGGCTTGGGCATCGGCGGTGCGGGAGAGCCCTGGTTTGTGGTGGGTAAAGATCTAAAAACCAACACGCTGGTGGTGGCACAGGGTGGGGATCATCCTGCCTTGTACAGCGGCGGGCTCAGGGCCTCTAATCTGAGCTGGGTGCGGGGAGAGCCGCCTGGGGAGAGTTTTGAGTGTACCGCCAAGTTCCGCTATCGCCAGCTAGACCAGCCCGTTACGGTTCAGCTACTGGACGGCGAAGCCCGTGTGGAGTTCCATCAGCGGCAGAGGGCCATAACCCCTGGGCAGGCAGTGGTCTTTTACGATGGGCCTGTCTGTTTAGGCGGGGGTACCATCGAAGAAGCCTTTTAGGAGGAAACAGGAAATGCTGGTAGGTACGTTGAAAGTGGAAGTCCACATTCCTGGGGCAACATCCCTCAAGGACAAGAGGCAGGTGGTGAAGGGCACCATTCAAAAAGTCCAGCGCCGTTTTAACGTGTCCATCGCCCAACTCGATGGGGCGGATCTTTGGCAGCGGGCTACCATTGGGGTGGCCATGGTCGGCGGCAGCCGTGAACATGTGCAGCGCCAGCTGCAGCTGGTGCTGAACTTCCTGGATGCGGAGCCCCGCTGGAACGTGACTCAAGTAGAAATGGATTGGTGCTGAGAGGTTTTTTCGCTTCCATGGGGAAGTGGTACTGCAAAGGAAGCATGGACAACATGCATTACGATGCAGCTAGGAGGTTCGCACAGAAATGACAGAAAACAGGTCATCCAGGTTAGAAGCGATCTTGAGCAGACCCACTACGCACTGCAACCTATCCGCACCACAGCTGGTGGAAGCGGCACTGAGGCGGGGGGAAGGTACTCTTTCGTCCACAGGCGCCCTTTCCACCACAACGGGAAAGTACACCGGGCGCTCACCTAATGATAAATTCATCGTCCAGGATGAGCTCACCCGAGATGCCCTGGCCTGGGGTAGCGTTAACGTTCCCTTCAGCGAAGAGCAGTTCTACAGGATTTATGATTTGGTACTAGGCTTTTTAGACGAGCAGGGAGAGCTGTTTGTCTTTGATGGTTACGTGGGCGCCGATCCCGATCACCGCATGCCTCTGAGGGTGATCAACCAGTATGCCTGGCAGAATCTCTTCGCCCGCCAGTTATTCATCCGTCCTCCCCGTGAGGCCCTTAAGGATCATCAGCCCCAGTTCACGGTCATCGGTGTGCCCGGACTCAAGGTTGATCCGAAGGAATACGGCACCAACTCCGAAGCCTTTGTGATCGTTTCCTTTAAGGAGAGGCTGGTGCTCATTGGAGGCACAGCCTACGCGGGGGAGATCAAGAAGTCCATCTTCACCGTGATGAACTACCTGCTCCCGTCCAACGGCGTTCTGTCCATGCACTGCTCTGCCAATGTGGGCGCAGACGGCCGCACAGCGCTCTTTTTCGGCTTGTCGGGAACCGGCAAAACCACGCTGTCCGCGGATCCCAAGCGCAAACTGGTTGGCGATGACGAGCACGGCTGGTCTGAAGCCGGTATTTTCAACCTGGAGGGCGGCTGTTACGCCAAGTGCATCAATCTGTCCCGGGAGCATGAGCCGCAGATTTGGGATGCGATCCGCTTTGGGGCCGTGCTGGAGAATGTGGTCCTGGACCCGGTTGAGCACGTCGCCGATTACACAGACGGTTCGCTCACGGAAAACACCCGCTGCGCCTATCCACTGGATTATATACCTGGGCGGGTAGATCCCAGCATCGCCGGGCATCCCACAGCAGTGGTGTTCCTCACCGCCGATGCCTTTGGTGTCTTGCCTCCCATTAGTATCCTGGAAGACGAGCAGATTATGTACCACTTCATTTCTGGCTATACCAGCAAGCTGGCGGGGACTGAGCGAGGCATCAAAGAACCGCAGGCAACCTTCTCCGCCTGCTTCGGCGAGCCTTTCCTGCCCCTCAGCCCCTTGACCTACGCGGAGATGCTCAAGGACAGGGTGCAGAGGCACGGCTCCAAAGTGTATTTGATCAACACCGGTTGGTCGGGAGGGCCCTATGGCGTAGGGCAGCGCATCTCACTCAAGTACACCAGGCGGATGGTAACGGCGGCCCTGTCGGGTGAGCTGGACGGTGTGAAGACGCGCTTGGATCCCATCTTTGGCTTCAAGGTCCCCTTGAGCTGTCCGGATGTCCCCAGTGAGATTCTGGACCCGAAAAAGACCTGGGCGGACCCAGCTGCTTACGACGCCAAGGCTCGGGAGCTGGCCAAGGCTTTCCAGGACAACTTCCAGGCCAAATATGCCGATTTGGCCCCTGAGGTTAGGGCGGCGGGTCCGAGGATAGACTAGATCAGACCTGAGAACGCTGATACGGGCGCAGACCGTTCTCATTTGACAGAGCGGATTCTGTGCCCATTCTTGCAAAAACAAGATCCGCACGGTGACTCGGCGGACTGTGAGGCTGGAGTTTTCTGGCAAGAATATTGCAGGATGGGCTAGAATATTCAAGCGTTCACAGACCACGTCAAGCGGAGGGGTCGTATGGTTCGTGTGGAATCTCTGGCAAAGACGTATCAGGGACGCAGGGGCTCTCCGCCCGTCAAGGCGGTGGACGGGGTTAGTTTTCAGGTGCCCCCAGGCCAGCTGCTGGGTCTCCTGGGGCCGAACGGAGCGGGGAAAACCACCACGGTGAAGATGATGTGCGGTTTGATCAGGCCCGATGCGGGGCAGATTCTGATCAACGGGACCGACATGGTTCGCAGACGCAACCAGGCCTTGGCCCATGTCAGTGCTGTCCTGGAGGGGAACCGCAATATCTACTGGCGGCTGAGCTGCCGGGAGAACTTGGAGTTCTTTGCAGGCCTAAAAGGGAGGAGTCCCAGGGACGTACGCTCTGAAATCGACTATTATCTAGAGCTCTTTAAGCTCACTGAAAAAGTCAACACCGAGGCGAGACAGCTGTCCAGGGGAATGCAGCAGAAACTGGCCATTGCCGTGGCTCTCATCTCCCAGAGCGAGGTGCTGCTCCTCGATGAGCCCACCTTGGGCCTTGATGTCCAGGCATCATTTGAAATTCGGGAGCTGCTGAAGCGGATGGTCGAAGAGCAGGGGCGCACCATAATCCTCACTACCCACGATATGAACGTGGTGCAGGATACCTGCAAGCGGGTGATCATCATCAACCAAGGCCGAATCGTGGCCGACGACAGCGTGCACAATCTCCTGGATCTGTTCAAGGTCAAGGTGTATCGGATCGTCATCGATGGGAAGCTGACGCCTGGACAGAGGGAGGCTTTGGAGAATCTCCCGGAAGTGCTCCTGGAAGAGGAAAATCCCCACGAGACCGTGATCAGCGTTCGCTTGGAAGAATCTCAAGTGCTCTACCAGGTCTTCGGCATCCTCGGTGCAGAGAACACAGTGATTCACTCCATCGATCAGGAGCAGAACAACTTCGAGCGCGTCTTCCTGGAGATTCTGGAAAGGGGAGACCAAAGTGCCTAAGAAACTCACCTTGTTTAGGGCTTTCTTTAGGAGGCAGCTCGCTTACTTCAGGCGCTATTTCGCCAACAGCCTGGGAGGCATGCTTACCCTGTATGTGGTCTTCCTGCTCATCCTGGGAGGTTATCGGGGATTGAGCGGACCAAGCGGTCTGCAGGGCGACACCACGGAAGCGTTGGTGGTGGGTTACGGACTCTGGTTCTTTATGCTCATGACCTATCAAGACGTCTCTTACACTATCCGCACGGAAGCCCTAACGGGCACTTTGGAGCAGCTGTATATGTCCATCCACAGTTTCGGCTGGGTTATGGGGGCCAGCGTTTCTGCTGCGTTTATGGCCAACTTCGTCATGTGGGCCGTTCTGCTGGGGGTGGCCATGTTCACCACTGGCACTGCCTTGAACATCGACCTCTTGTCGGTACTGCCCGTTTTGATCGGCACTCTGCTGGGTCCTTTGGGGATAGGCTTCATTATTGGGGGCCTCACCTTGGTGTTCAAGCGCATCGAAAGCTATACCCAGATGGTGCAGTTCGTTTTGATCGGCTTGGTGGCCGTCCCCGCGGAACGGGTGGTCTGGATGCGGCTTCTGCCCGGCAGCTTCGGCGCAGGTTTGGTGAGGGATATTATGGTTCGCGGAGCAAGCCTGGCGGAAATCGGGGCAGGAAACCTCGCTCTGCTCTTCGCCATTGGTGTGGGCCATCTCTTGCTAGGCTACGCGGTCTACAAACAGTGTGAGCGGGCGGCCATGTCCCGGGGCCTTTTGGGCCATTATTGATGAGGTGGATGGTTTGCTGAAGGTAGTCGTGGATGCCGATGCCTGTCCCCGATCCTGCCTGCAGATCCTGCAGAAGCACAAGCAGCGCTGGAATTATCGGCTGCTTACTGTGGCCTCTGTGGATCATCAGATTGACAGCGCCGATCATATCATGGTGGGTCGGGGCAGCGATTCGGCGGACTGGGCAGTGATCAACAACACAGCCAGAGGCGATATCGTGGTCACTCAGGATTGGGGTCTGGCCGCCCTGGTCTTGGGTAAGGGGGCCCATGCTTTATCGCCCTCAGGCAGAATTTATGAGCAGCAGAATATGGATTTTCTTCTGGAAGAACGTTTTTGGAAAGCTAAGCATAGGAGGGCTGGCGGGCGCACAAAGGGGCCTGCGGCCCGGACAACTGAAGATGATCAGAGATTTGAACGGAGTTTTCTGCGCCTGCTGGAGCTGACGACCAGCAGTGATCGCAAGGAATCATAAGGATTTTAGGAGGGTTTTTGTGTCAGAACATCGTTATGCCGTCTTAATAGATGGCGAGAATATCGCACCGCGGTTTTTGGGGCCCATCTTGGCTGAAATCAATCGCACGGGCGAGATTATATTGACTAGGGTGTACGGTGATTGGACCGAGCTCCATATGGGTGGATGGAAAGAGCTGCTCCAAAGCTATCCCGTACGGCCCGTGCAGCAGTTCCGCTATGGACAGAATGCCACCGACGGGGCCTTGATCATGGACGCCATAGAAATTGTGTCCACCAACCGCAATCCGGTAAATGCGTTTTGTATCGTATCCAGTGACAGCGACTATTACAGCTTGGCTCTGCGCCTGCGGGAGCATGGCATGTACGTGTGCGGGATCGGCCGCCAAGGGACGAAGAACATTTTGGTCCGCTCCTGCAACCGTTTCATCTACCTGGAAAACCTCGGCTTTTCCAGCAGCTCTGCAGTGGAAGAGGAAACCAAGACATCTCCGGGGGCACTGCCGGTGGAGGATATTGTGCGGCGGGCCTATGAGGCCAGTGAGGAGGACAGCGATGGCTGGCTGCTCCTTGCCCACTTGGGACAAGCCATTCGCAGGGAGTATTCGGACTTCGACCCCCGCAGCTATAACTACACCAATCTCTTGGATATACTGCGCTCCTACCCCGATCTATTCGAAGTAAGGAGCAACAATAAGACTCCCCCCGTATACTGGATGAGGGTGATCCCCACTGAAGCTTCGCCCGGTAAGCAGAGGGGCGTGGTTAAACGGTATATGGGCAATTACGGGTTTATCCGCACCGATAAGGGAGACTACTTCTTTACCAAGGCGAACTTACCCGCAGATCAAAGGGATAAACATCTGAAACCGGGCACCGCGGTGGAGTTTGTGGAGATCAAGGCTCCCGATCCCAACGGCGAGACTTCCCTGGAGAAGAACGGGCGGGCCCGAAATGTAACCATTATTCACTAGCGCGGTTAGTCTTGATCTTGCCTTAACGTCTGCAGATAGTCCTGTGCCAGTTTTGTCAGGGTTTCGGCTTCATTGAGTTCTGGGTCTTCCCAGACCCTCTCCAGCAGGTAGTTAAGGATTTGACCGATCACGGGCCCGGGTTTGAGCCCTAGCTCCTCCATCAACACGCGTCCGTCGATCTGCAGATCTCTTAGCGAAAGGGCGCTGTCTTGGGCAAGGATTTCGTTAACCCGCGCTTCCACAGCCCGGCCCCAGGCTATGATCTGGCGGGGCGGGGCATTCATGCCTGCCATGTCTGCCTGGCGCAGTTTGATTAAGTCCAGGGCTGCTTCCGCACCAACCCGGCCTAAGAACCTGCGAAAGGCCCAATCCGAGGAGTGGGGATGCAGTTCGAACATGTGGTGGGCGATGAGCGTGGAGACCCTGCTGATCAAGCTGGTGCTGGCCCGCAGGCGCCTGAGCAGCTCCTCGGCCAGCGCAGCGCTGAGCTCAGCATGGTCCCGTCCCGGGCTGTGCTGCTTACCCAGATCGTGCAGGAGCGCGGCCCAGCGCAGGGCCAGGGCGGGATGGGCATAATGTGCCGCCGTCAAGGAATGGGTCAAGAGGTCGTAAGGGTGGTTAGGGCCCGCGGAGAGACCGCAGCAGGCGGCCAGTTCCGGCAGGACCCGTTCCATCAATGTACTCGTATAGAAAGTCTGCAGGGCAGAGAGTAATTCTCTGCCCATCAGCATCTTATTGAGCTCCGCGAGAATCCTCTCGGTGCTCACTTTGCAGATCAGGTGCGCCAGATCGGGCAGTGTCTTTTCTGTTCGCTTTTGGATCCTAAAGCCCAGCGTAGATTGGAAGCGCAGCAGGCGGAGCATGCGCAGGGGGTCTTCCTGAAAGCGGGCGGCTGGGTCTCCCACCGTCGTCAAGAGCTTTCTCTTGAGGTGCTTTTTGCCCTGGAAGGGATCGATGAGGCGTTGGCTAAAGGGATCGTACCCCAGGGCGTTGATGGTGAAGTCGCGACGGGCTAGATCCAGTTCCAGCCGATCAGTGAAGACAATATAATCGGGCCGCCTCTGGTCGCTGTAAGGGCCGTCACTGCGCATAGTGGTCACCTCCAGCGGCGTCCCGTCCATAAACACACTTACTGTGCCAAACCGCTTGCCGGTGGGCAGGGAGCCGGGGAACAGGGCTTCAACTTGGTCAGGCACGGCATCGGTGGCTATGTCCCAGTCCATGGGATCAAAGCCAAGAAGACTGTCGCGGATGGCGCCGCCCACCAGATAGGCCTGGAAGCCGTTGTCCCTGAGAGCCACACACGCACGCAGTACCTTTGGGGGCACCGTGATGGCCATAGTCATTCCTCCTTAGCGCCGTTTCACTTCGTCATTTCCCGCTCTTTATCCTCTTCTGCGCAGGAATGCGGTTGTGGATATTGAATTCTATTAGTCACCAGAGTCCCTTAGGTGGTGGATCAGTGCGGAGCAGTTTAACCCTGGAGTTTGGCCCTTTAGTTAAGGCACGCTTTGTGGAACGTCCCAACCGTTTTGTCGTGCAGTGCAAACTGGAACACAGCGAGGAAATGGTCACGGCGCATCTGGCCGATCCAGGGCGGCTCAAGGAGCTTTTGGTGCCAGGCGCCCTGCTGTATCTGCGCAGAGCCCAAAGCAAAACCCGCAAGACCAAATGGTCGGTGATCTTGGTGCAGGCCCAGGGTTCGGTCCTAGTTTCCCTGCAGTCCACCTTGGTTAACCACCTAGCTGCAGCAGCCCTACAGGAGAAGGCGGTGGCAGCCTTGGCTCAGTGGGATCTGGTTCGGGCCGAATTTGCCCATGGAAACTCCCGCTTTGATTTCCTCCTGGCCAGCGCTAAAGGGGAAAAGCTGCTCTTGGAAGTTAAGAGCTGTACTTTGGTCAATGAGGGTATGGCCATGTTTCCCGATGCCGTAACTGCCCGAGGGGCAAGGCACCTTAAGGAACTGGCCCAGCATCAATCCGGTGGAATTTATCGCGGTGCGGTGATGTTTGTAGTGCAGAGGTCAGATGCCCAGGCGTTTAGGCCCGCGGCTCACATCGATCCGCACTTCGCCGAAGCCTTGAGCATTGCCAGCCGCAGCGGCGTGCAGGTGCTGGCCTACAACTGCAGGGTAGATGAGACGGGTATCACTTGGGGGCAAAAGCTCCCAGTCCATCTTGGGTAGGAGGTTGGTTCCATGGTGACTGAGCTTGTTACCAAGACGCATATTGCCGTTATCTGGGATTTCGACAAGACCCTGATTCCCGGTTATATGCAGGAGCCTTTGTTCAGGTATTATAAAGTGGACGGCCGCACATTTTGGCGGGAAGTGAACTCGCTGCCCAAATATCTGCGCCGGGAGGGCAGGGAAATGGTGGCTGAGGACAGCATTTACCTCAATCACATCCTCTCCTATGTGCGAGCGGGCATATTCCACGGCTTGAACAACAAACTGCTCCGGCAGTTAGGCAGCGAGCTGGAGTTTTACCCTGGACTGCCTGAGTTTTTCTCCGCCGTTAAGGAACGGGTGGCCAACGATCCCGTTTATCGCAAGTATGATATCAAAGTGGAACACTATATTGTCAGTACGGGTCTGCGCCAGATGATCCTGGGGAGTAAGATCGCCGAGTATGTGGACGGCATCTGGGCCTGTGAGTTTGTGGAGATGCGCCTACCTCCGGGTTATCTGCGCGATGGGGTTCCGGAAATCCCCGAGGAAGAAATCGTCATCCAGGATATTGGTTACGTTATTGATAACACCACCAAAACCAGAGCCATTTTCGAGATCAACAAGGGGGTCAACAAACTGGAAGGCATAGATGTGAATACGGCCATACCCAGGTCAGAACGGCGCATTCCCTTCCAGAATATGATTTATATTGCCGATGGCCCCAGCGACGTGCCGGTCTTTTCCCTGATCAACCAAAACGGGGGCAGGACTTTCGGGGTGTACGCCAAGGGTGCCCGTGAGGAGTTCGCCCAAGTCAACAAGCTGCAGCAGCAGCGGCGAATCCATGCCTTTGGCGAGGCCAACTATGAACCAAATACCCAGAGTTATATGTGGATCATGAACGCGGTGGAAGAGATCGCCGACACCATTGTCCGCAATACAGAATTCGTGCTCTCGAGTAGAGCGGGTGAATCCCCGCGGCACTTGGATGGACAGGAGGATCTGGAGTGAAAGAACTTCTGGAGAAGTGGGGTTGTGAGTTTGGCCAGGCTGAGATCTCGCCTTTGGAGGATGGGGTTTGGCGCGTTCAGCTTGGGGCAGAAACCTACATCCTCAAGCACAGGGCTACGCGCAGTCGGGTATGGGAGGAGTATGATCTGCTCAATTGGCTGACGGAAAACGGACACCCCATTTCGCCGCTGCTCTTCACGGGGGAGGGGGCGCCCTGGGCCGAGTATCAACTGGGGATCTATGTCCTGTACCGCTACGTAGAGGGAACCCCTGGAGACAGCGTGGACACCTATACCGCGGCCTTTGCCCGGGAAGCAGGTTCAACGCTGGCCCGCCTGCACTTGGGCCTGGCGGAATACGAGGCCGCCGAGTCGTTCCCCGTCTTCGAAGTGTTTCAGGAAGCGGCCAGCTTTGCCTGGCCGGCGGTGCAGGCCCATGCAGCTGCGAAGTTCGGCCACGGGCTGCATGACTTGGAAGAGGTGATCGGCGGGGAACTGGTGAATCCCTACGAAGCCCTGCCCAGACAGCTGATCCACCGGGATTTCCATCCTGGGAACCTGATTCTCAGAGACGGCAGGGTCGTGGGTATTTTGGACTTCGATCGGGTGCGGCTGGGGGTCCGCCTCTTCGATCTTTGCTATTTGGCCACCGCAGTGCTGAGCGGAGGTTTTGAAGATCCCAACAAGCGGCGAAAGTGGCTGGTCTTCCTGAAAGAGCTCATTGCTGGCTATGGTTCAGTGTCGCCCTTGACCCGGACGGAAGAGTTCGCCTTTCTTCCCATGGTCTACTTGATTCAACTTCTGTTTATCGCCCATTTTCTGGACCTGGGCAAGACGGTTTTAGCCGATAAGAACCTGGCCATGCTGCTCTGGATCTACGATCAGCAGGATTTCTTGAGGCCTGTCATTGAGAAAGCGGTGGCAGGGCAGATGGGTGAGGCGACATGAAAGAACAAGAACTGGCGGTGCTGCTCCAGGATGTCCTTCCCAAGGGCGAGCTGCTCGCGGGGACCTTGAGCAAAAGGCGCCGCAAATCCATTACCTACGAACGCGTTACCCTGCGTCCCGTGGAGCTGAAGGGCGGCTTGCACTATCAAGCCGTCTACGACTATGGAGACAGGGTTGTGCACAAGAATTTACTGCCGGCGGAGGCCGCAGAACTTGTTTTGCAGCTCATGGCAGACACTTTTCGCCAGGGCCTTTTATGTACGCCGGAGGCGGATTACCAGGTCTTGGTGAGCAAAAAGGGGTCGGCAAAGATCCTGCGCCTGCCCCCTTCCCGCAGCAGGGAAGATGTGGTGCTCCAGCACAACAGGCCCAAACGCTACATCCTGCAGGAAGGCACAGCCTACCCCTTCTTAGTGGAGCTGGGGGTAATGAACAGCTCCGGTAAGGTGCTGGCCAGGCGCAGCCACAAGTTCAGGCAGTTGAACAAGTATTTGGAAATCGTGGAGGACTGCCTGCCCCATTTGGGCAAAGGAAAGGACCAGCCCCTCACTGTCGTGGACTTCGGCAGCGGTAAGGCTTACCTCACCTTTGCCCTTTACCATTATCTCGTGGAGCAGCTGGGGCTTGCAGTTCGCATCACGGGCTTGGATCTCAAAGAAGATGTGGTTAAGTTCTGCAATGCCACAGCCCGTAAGCTGGGCTACGACAACTTAGAGTTCATCTGCGCCGACATCCGTGACTTCCAGGCGGCAGACAAAGTGGATTTGGTGGTATCCCTGCACGCCTGTGATGTGGCCACTGACTTTGCTTTAGCCAAGGCGGTGAGCTGGGGAGCGGAAGTTGTTTTGGCCGTTCCCTGCTGCCAGCATGAGGTCTTCACACAGCTGGAAAAGGATACCGACCCGGTGCTGTTGGAACATGGAATTCTCAAAGAGCGGTTTGCAGCCCTGCTCACCGATGCTGCCCGGGGCAAACTGTTGGAAACCCAGGGCTATGCCGTGCAGATCATGGAGTTCATCGATCTAGAACACACGCCCAAGAACCTGCTCATCAGAGCCTTCCGGGAAGGGGAGCAGGGGCGGGAGCAGGCTGCGCAGGCCTATGCAGAGTTCAAAGAGTCGTGGGGCATCCGCCCCACGCTGGAAGTCCTTTTGGCGGAGGAGAGTTCACATGCTGAAACTGGGCCAGGAAGTGAGTAACGCCTTGGCAGAAGGGCGGCCTGTGGTGGCCTTGGAGTCCACCATCATCGCCCACGGTTTTCCGTATCCAGACAATTATCAGCTGGCCCTGGAGTTGGAGGCCCTTTTGTGGGAGGAGGGGGTTGTACCTGCAACCATTGCCGTCCTTGGCGGGGAGCTCAAGGTGGGCTTATCCCAGGAAGAACTGCATCATCTGGCCCGGGCAGGCAGCATCCGCAAAGCCAGTTTGCGCGATGTTCCCCTGCTCATGGCTTTAGGCCTGGATGGAGCTACTACGGTGGCAGCCACCATGCAGATCGCGCACTGGGCCGGCATCAAAGTCTTTGTTACCGGCGGAATTGGGGGAGTGCACCGCTCCGCTGAGCAAACCTTTGATATTTCCGCTGACCTCAAGGCCTTGGCCAGCTATGAAGTGATGGTGGTCTGCGCCGGGGCCAAGTCGGTGCTGGATCTCCCCAAGACTTTGGAGGTTTTGGAGAGCCAGGGGACCAGCGTCATCGGCTACCAGACGGATCGCTTTCCCGCCTTTTACCTCAGGGACAGCGGCCTGGGGGTTGACTACAGAGTGGACGAGCCTGAGTTGATCGCCCAGGCCTTTAGGATCAAAGAACGGCTGGGCGTGCCTGGGGGGATGGTGGTGGTTACGCCCATCCCAGAAGAAGACGAGGTAGATGCGGCTCAGTTCAATGGGTGGCTGGAGCAGATCCTTGAGGAGTGCCGCACCCGGGGTGTTGCGGGCAAGGATGTCACGCCCTTTATGCTCCGCCGCCTGCACGAGACCAGCCAAGGGGAGACAGTGCGGGCCAATCAAGCTTTGGTGAAGAACAACTTGAGACTCGGGGCGCAGCTAGCCAAAGCATACTGCCGGGAAGGACGTCCATGATTGGGACATCGCGGTGCTCGCCTTGACAGCCGGCGTGATTGTGTTACAGTGAAGAAGAGGAAAGCTAGAGGAGTGGATATGCCCATGGATGTCAATGCCAATGTCCCAAGCAATTTCATCCGCAACATAATTGAACAGGACCTATCGACGGGGAAGCACAAGAAGATCGTGACCAGGTTCCCGCCAGAACCCAATGGCTACCTGCATATTGGTCATGCCAAATCCATTTGCCTGAATTTCGGCTTGGCAAGGGACTATCAAGGCACGTGCCATCTGCGCTTCGATGACACCAATCCTGAGAAGGAAGAGGTGGAGTACATCGAAAGCATCCAAGAAGACGTGCGTTGGCTGGGCTTTGATTGGGGCGAACATCTCTATTTTGCTTCCGACTATTTTGACCAGCTTTACCACTACGCGGTGGAGCTGATCAAGCAGGGGAAGGCCTATGTCTGTGAGCTCAGTGGAGACGAAATCCGGGAGTACCGCGGGACGCTGACACAACCGGGCAAGGACAGCCCCTACCGCAACCGGTCAGTGGAGGAGAATTTGGAGCTCTTTGAACGGATGAGGAACGGCGAGTTTGAAGAGGGAAGTCATGTCCTCAGGGCCAAGATTGACATGGCCTCGCCCAATGTGGTCATGCGCGATCCCGTCCTCTACCGGATCAAGAAAGTGCCGCACCACCGCACGGGTGATAAATGGTGCATCTATCCCATGTACGACTTCACCCATTGTCTATCCGATGCTATCGAAGGGATTACCCACTCCATCTGCACCTTGGAGTTTGAGAACAACCGTCCTCTGTACGAGTGGATTCTGGAGCAGGTGTTTCCCGAGCCGCATCCCCAACAGATCGAATTTGCCCGTCTGAACCTGAGCTACACGGTGATGAGTAAGCGTAAGCTGCTGCAGCTGGTGGAACAGGGTGTTGTCAGTGGCTGGGATGATCCCCGCATGCCCACCCTGGCCGGGCTGCGCCGCCGTGGCTTCACGCCCGCGGCCATCCGGGATTTCTGTGAGCGCATCGGTGTGGCTAAGGCCAACAGTATTGTGGATTATGCTCTTCTGGAGCACTGCCTCCGGGAGGATCTCAATATGACTGCAAAGCGCACCATGGCTGTGCTCAGACCGCTGAAGGTGGTAATTGAGAACTACCCTGAGGGCCAGGTGGAATATGTGGAGGCGGTGAACAACCCCAACGATCCAGATGCTGGCACCCGCCTGGTTCCTTTTGCCCGGGAGATTTTCATCGAGCGCGATGACTTCATGGTCGATCCGCCCAAGAAGTTCTTCAGACTGGCTCCAGGGCGGGAAGTGCGTCTGCGCTTTGCCTATTTCATCAAATGCACTGACGTGATCTACGACGATGAGGGTAACGTGGTTGAACTGCGGGCTGTTTACGATCCCGAAACCAAGGGCGGCTCAGCGCCGGACGGGCGCAAAGTGAAAGCCACCCTGCACTGGGTGGCGGCGGAACATTCGCTCCCTGCGGAAGTGCGCCTGTATGATCACTTGTTTGCCAAGGAGGATCCCAACGAAGGCGACTTGTTGGAGAACCTCAATCCCGCTTCCCTGGAGATCCTCACCGATGCCCGGGTTGAGGTGAACATGCAGGATGTTCAGCCCGGCGAGAAGTTCCAGTTTGAACGGCTCGGCTATTTCTGTGTGGATTTGGATTCCACGCCCGAGCGGCTGGTCTTCAACCGTACAGTACCCCTGAGGGACACCTGGGCCAAGCTGCAACGGAAGTAGTGAAGCACAAAAAGGGAACCACGGATTGCCGGGTTCCCTTTTTCAAGGCCTTTCAGCTTTGCATCGATCAGTATTTGTCTTCCAGCCCTTGTTTCACCGTCTTGGCGTATTCTTGAGCGCCAAACAAGGAGAGATCCCGATAGTTCCCACACTGGATGGGACTGCGCGCCGGAACCTCATCCGCCGCCAGCACCTTGCCCAAGGCGTTGATCAGCGCCCTGGCGATTTCGCCTTCTGTGTTCTGCCCGAGTTTGATCAGGTAGAACCCCGTGCGGCATCCCATGGGCGAGAGGTCAATTACCCCTTCCAGCTCTTCTCGGAGGAACCCTGCCAGCAGATGCTCCAGGGCATGGACTGCGCCGGTGGGCATGATTTCTTGATTGGGCTGCGTGAAGCGCAGGTCGTACTTGGTGATCACATCACCCTTGGGAGTATGGAATACTTCTGCTTGTCGAACGTGGGGAGCCTGAACTTGCGTATGGTCCAGTGAGAAGCTCTCCACTTTGATTTCCTTCATGTCATCACCTGTCTTGTTCTTTGACTATGCGGTTGAGTTCGTCGAGCAGTACCTGGATGTCTGTTCCTTTAGCTTCTTTGGTCAGCATCTCACTTGGTGTTAGCTCCTCGTTCCAGTAAAGCTTGTTGGCGCTGGAGTGGTTGCTCACGGTGGAGCCCTCCAAAGAAGCGCCTGCAAAAACACCTCTGCTCATGGAATAGCTGTACATCGAGGCTTTGAGCTGGATGTCGGTGCCTGCTTCCGCTGAGCGTCCCACCGGCCCGGCGGCCATGGAGAGATTGCCCCCCAGGGTGACCCGTCCCTCCTGTAGGCTTTTGATACCTTCCTCAGTGGCCACCACCAGGACCAGGGAGATGCTCTGCACACCGATCTGGAGTCCGTAGGAGAGTCCTTTCATTTCCACAAAGTAGGGACCATACCATTTGCCCGTGGCCTGGTCGTGCTTGAGCACCACCCCTTCACCGTACCTTCCGCCGATACCCAGCCCGGCTTTGATTACGGAGGGGAAGATGGCTACTCCATAGGCGTTACCCACCATGTTCTGGAACTGTTGGGAGTCGGGTTGTTGGGTCATCTCCCGCAGGACGTCGGCGGCGTTTTGCAGGATCTCGCCGGGAAGCTGTGAGGCAGCTGCCAAGCCGCTGGACAAAAGGACGAGGATCAACGCTACACAAAGAACTCTTTGCATCCTTTTCCTTCCTTTCTAGGCTTTATCAATTGCTTAGGGCAACCCCCGTTGGAATATACATGGGAGGGAAAGGGGGACCCAAGCGCATGTCCCGTTTATACATTCTCATTGTTCCCAAGGGTTTGGGTTGGTTCCTATTGGGCGCCATGGGCGTGGTGCTGCTCCTGTCCCTCTATCATCACTATCCCTTGGGTCTGCACGCCTTGAGCTTAATTCACCAGGACATCGTCTACGACATTATGCTGGACCCGGGCCACGGCGGCATTGACTCAGGTGCCATTGGGAAAGGGGAAATTTACGAGAAGGACTATGTACTGGATATAGTGCTGCAGATGGCAGAGATCCTAAGGAGCGAGGGCCTGGTGGTGGGCCTCACCCGGGAGACGGACCGTGATGTGAGCCACTTGGTGAACGAAGGCACGCGCCACCGCAGGGACCTTTTGGGCCGTTTCAAATTGATGAACCAAGCACAGCTGGGTATTAGTGTGCATGCCAATGCCGCCAAAGACTCCAGTGAAGCGGGAGCCATAGTCTTCTTCATGAAGGACAGCTACTTGGACCAGATCTACGCCCAGCTTGTCCTAGAAGAGTTGGAGAAGGTGCAGGTGCTCAACGAACGGGCACCCATACCCCGCAGCACCCTGCTCCTCTTAAAGGCTAGGCCTCCCGTGGTTTTGGTGGAAGTAGGCTTTATGTCCAACCCGACGGATCTGGCCAAACTCGGTGATCCCCAGTTTCGCGCTGCAGTAGCCAGTGCTCTCTGCCAGGGAATCTTGAAGTTTTGGGAATGGCGGCACGGTGAGCAGTCAGAGGCCAGTCCTAAGCAGTCCCAGCAGCTCCTCGATGACGGAGTTTAACCCGGCCAGAACATCCGGGAGCGTCTCATAGAAGACATCCTCTGCCTCATCGTCGGCCTGATCGGAAATAGTCTCCAGGATCAAGAAAGGTATTCCGTTGAGCGCTGCCACTTGGGCTATGGCGGCCGCTTCCATATCGGCACAAAGTGCCTCTGGGAAATGCTTGAGGATCTCATCTTTTTGCTCCTGGGAACAGATAAAAGCGTCGCCGGAAACCACCAGCCCCTGGTGGGTTCTGGCATTCAGTTTGCCCGCGGCTGCCGCTGCCAGCTCAACCAGGCGGTGGTCTGCAGGGAACAGACTGCTGCTGAGCCGCGGGATCACTCCCACGGGGTAGCCAAAGCCGCGCACGTCAAAATCATGCTGCTGCGCCGCTGTGGCGATGATCACATCGCCAACTCGGATTTTGGGGCTGACTGCTCCCGCTACTCCACTGGTTATGATCACCTTGGGTTTGAAATGATCTATAGTGTACTGTGTGGCCAAGGCGGCATTGACTTTGCCGATGCCGCACTGTACGATCACCGTGTCCAGATCTTGTAGTTGACCTTGATAAATGGGCAGCTCGGCGAAGGGAACCGCCACTCGTTGGGCCGAGGTTAACTTTTCGCGTAGAGCCACCACTTCTTCATCCATGGCTGCAATTAGTGCTGCGTCCACTTACTTCACCTCCATTCTTAGTTTACCACAAAGTGGGATTTGATGGAAGGTACAGCGGATGCGATGTCGTATTGATAGGTTTGGAAGGCGCTTTGAAGAAAGGAATGATACAACAGTGAAAGAACTTGTTTTCAACCACAACTTCGCAGTCCCCTTTTTGCGCCCGAATGAGTTGGAGCTGTTGGCTCCCCAGGTGGCAGTAGCCCACAGGCAGCTGCACGAGGGGACCGGTGCCGGCAGCGACTTTTTGGGTTGGCTTGATCTGCCGGTGAAATTCGACCGTGCTGAACTGGCTCGCATCAAGGAGGCTGCCCAGAAGATCCAGGAAGAGTGCGAAGTCCTAATCGCTATCGGCATAGGCGGTTCGTACTTGGGTGCACGGGCAGTAATCAATGCGTTGTCCCACTCCTTTTACAACCTGCTGAGCCCAGGCGTCCGCAAGACGCCGCAGATTTTCTTTGCCGGCCATGCCGTGAGCAGCAAATACGTGCGGGATTTGGTGGAGCTGGTCGGTGATCGAAGCTTTGCGCTAAACGTCATTTCCAAGTCGGGAACAACCACGGAGCAGGCCATCGCCTTCCGCATCTTCCGTGAGCTGTTGGAAAGGAAATACGGGGCGGAAGGGGCCCGGGAGAGGATTTACGTTACCACAGATGCCTCAAAAGGAGCCCTGAGGGGCATGGCTGAAGCCGAAGGCTACACCAGCTTCACCATTCCCGAGGATGTGGGAGGCAGGTATTCTGTGCTCACCGCGGTGGGGCTGCTGCCCATAGCTGTTGCGGGTATTGACATCGAAGAACTGCTCCAGGGAGCGGCGGCCGCCCACGGGTGGTTCAGCAGGCCCCAGCTGCACGAAAATGGTGCCTACCAGTATGCCGCCCTGCGCAACATCTTCTACCGCAAAGGGAAGAGCATCGAGATCCTGGTGAACTACGAGCCCTCCCTGTACTATCTCAGCGAATGGTGGAAGCAGCTGTTCGGGGAAAGCGAAGGCAAGGACCAGAAGGGCATTTTCCCAGCCAGTGTCAACTTCACCACTGACCTGCATTCCCTGGGCCAGTTCATGCAGGATGGCACGCGCAATATCTTCGCCACAACCGTGTGGATGGAACAGAGTGGTGCGGAGGTGTCAGTCCCACGCGATCCAGAAGACAGGGACGGGTTTAACTACTTGGCAGGTACGGATCTTGGCCACATCAACGCCAAGGCTTTCCACGGTACAGTCCTGGCCCACACAGACGGAGGAGTGCCCAATTTGATCGTGGAGGTCCCAGAACTGAGTCCCTTCTACTGCGGAGCTCTGCTGTACTTCTTTGAAAAGGCCTGTGCCATGAGCGGCTACTTGTTGGGCGTCAATCCCTTCGATCAGCCGGGAGTGGAGATGTACAAGAGGAACATGTTTGCCCTGTTGGGCAAGCCCGGTTTCGAAGCTGAAAGGCAGGAGCTGGAACAGCGGCTGAAGTAGGAGGCTCGCCATGAAGCAAAAGCTCTATCCACTTACTTTTCATCCCATCTACAAGGAAAAGATTTGGGGGGGAAGGCAGCTGGCCAAGATCTTAGGGCGGGCCCTTCCCCCGGGTCTAATCGGTGAAAGCTGGGACGTGGCCGCCCATGCCAACGGAACCAGTGTGGTCGATCAAGGCCCCTTGGCTGGGAAAAGCCTGGTTGAGCTGGTGCATGCGTACGGCACAGATCTCCTGGGCCGCACAGTTTCATCCGAGGGCAGGTTTCCGCTGCTGCTTAAGCTGATCGATGCGAACCAGGATCTTTCTGTGCAGGTTCATCCCGACGATGACTACGTGCGCCAACACACCGCCGAAACGTGGGGCAAGAGCGAAATGTGGTACATCGTGCACGCCGAGCCCGGTGCGTGGATCGTCTGGGGATTGCGGCCCGGAGTCACCAAGGACCAGTTTGCCCAGGCCATTGAGGCGGGGGGAGAGGCCATTTTGGCCTGCTTGAATAAGGTTTCCGTGCAGGCCGGTCAAGTCTATCCCATTTCCGCCGGATTGGTGCATGCTCTGGGCGCGGGCTGCCTGGTGGCGGAGATCCAGCAGAACTCTGACACCACCTATCGCGTCTATGACTGGGATCGCCTTGATCAAGAAGGTAATCCTCGGGATCTGCACATCCACCAAGCCCTGGACGTCATTGATTTTTCTGCCCAGGCTCTGGATGTCGACTATCATCTAGCACGCTGTGCCCGCTACTTCCAGTTTGAGGTGCTGGACAAACCCCAGCGGCGTGTGCTCAGACTGGATGGCGCCTTTCAGATTCTCACCTCCATCGGGGGCAGGGCAGAAGTTGTACACGGGGAAACCGTTACCGAACTGGCTGCGGGCCAGTCTTGTCTGCTCCCCGCTGCCCTGGACAGTTGTGAGCTGAGGGCGGAGGGCATCGTGCTCAGAAGCAGCCCAGCGCTGACCTAAACAGGGCTGGCGGGGCTGTCTTCCACGCAAAGGGGGATGTTGGTGTGAAGAAAAAGGCGTATAGGCTTCTGCTGGTGGGTGGTGCAGTCTGCTTGCTGGCGCTGTGGAGTGCGTCTAGCCTTGAGGCCCGGCAGCTGCAGGTGGTGACCACCTTTTCTATTCTGCAGGACTTCGTTCAGCAGGTGGGGGGCAGGGAGGTCGCGGTGCATGCGCTGGTTCCCCTGGGCGCCGATCCCCACACCTGGGAGCCTTCCCCCAGGGAGGCGGGGTTAGTCGCCAAGGCAGATTTGCTGGTGGCCAATGGTGCAGCTTTTGACGATTGGCTGCTGCCCGTGATGCGCAGCGCCGCTGGGCCCCACGTTTCCCTGATCCTGGCGTCGGAGGGGTTATCCCTGCTGGAAGCCCACACCCACCACGGCCATACCCACGCCCATGATCCCCATTTGTGGCTGAGCGTACCCAACGCTGTGGCCTATGTAGAGCGAATAACCCAGGCTCTGCAGGAGCTGTCCCCGGACCGTGCAGACTACTTCGCCGAGAACGCGGCCAGGTACATCCAGGAACTGTGGGCTTTGGATGGGAGACTGGCGGCCGAGTTGGCCGAGATCCCTCCCGAAAACAGGATCATCGTCACCTATCACAATGCCTTCAGCTATTTGGCGGAACGTTACGGCTTCGAGGTGGTGGAGTTTCTGGTGCACAACCCGGAGGCAGAGCCCAATCCCAGGGATCTGGGGCGCCTGGTGGAACTGGTGAAGCAGCTGGAAAAGCCAGCGGTCTTCACAGAACCCCAGCTCAACAGCGGTACTCGCTATATCCAGGCCCTGGCCCAGGAAGCCGGTGCCCAGGTCTTTACGCTCTATAGTGACAGCCTCAGCGAGGCGGTGCCCACCTATGTGGAGATGATGGAGTACAACCTACAGGTGTTATTGGAGGCGTTGCAATGACGGTGTTACAGTCGGGATTTGCCCTGGAAGTGCGAAACCTCATCGCAGGCTACCAAGACCAGGTAGTGCTGGAGGGCGTTTCCTGGCAGGTACCCCGCGGCTCCCTTGCGGCCATCATCGGCCCCAACGGAGGCGGCAAATCCACTCTGCTCAAAACGGCGGTGGGGCTGCTTAAGCCCTTTAGTTATGACACTTTGACCCTCTTAGGTCAAAGCCCTAAGCTGGGACGAAAAAGGACGGCCTATCTGCCTCAGCGGGAAGAGGTTGACTGGGATTTCCCCATTACCGTCTTGGAGGTGGTGCTTCAAGGGCGGTTGGTTAGGAAAGGCTGGCGGGGCCGATTGTGCCGGGAGGATTACGCTGCCAGCCGGCGCGCCTTGGAGCTATTCGGACTGGCAGGTCTTGAAGCGTCACAGATTGGGGCCCTCAGCGGCGGACAGCGGCAGAGGGTTTTCCTGGCCCGAGCGGTGGTTCAAGAAGCGGATCTCATTCTGTTGGACGAGCCTGCGGCGGGTTTGGATGCCCAGACCCAGCATGAGCTGGCGGATCTCTTTGTGGATCTGTGCAGGCAAGGTAAGACCATCATCGCGGCCACCCATGACCTGGACTGCTTGACCGAATGCTTCGATCAGGTGTTAGCCCTAAACCGAAGGGTCCTGGCCGCCGGTGAGCCTTCCCAGGTGCTCACGGAGGCGATCCTGGAGGAGCTGTTTGCCCGGCACTTTCCTAAGGTTGGTGCAGGTGGGGAGGTCATGGTGCATGAATCTTGAGCTGATTTTGGAACCGTTTCAATACGCATTTATGGTGCGGGCCTTCGTGGGGGTGGGATTGATTGCGGTTGTGGCTGCAGTCATCGGCACCTTCGTGGTACTGAAGGGTCTGGCCTTCATGGGGGACGCCATTGCCCATACCGCCTTTACCGGCATTGCCCTGGGTTTGCTCTTGGGTATTGGGATTCACTTGAGCGCCCTTTTCTTTGCCCTCCTGACGGCGCTGGGAGTTGTCTTGCTGACCCGGGTTTCCAATGTGAGGAACGATACGGCCTTGGCCATCCTCTTTACCGGCGTTTTTGCGCTGGGCATTGTGCTTCTGTCCACAAACCCTGGGTTTGTGGGGGATCTCAACAGCCTGCTGCTGGGTTCGGTGCTGGCGATGCAGAGTCGGGAGATTGCTCTCATTGGCGGTTTTGCCTTGCTGCTGCTGGCGGTTTTGGTTTTGTTCTTCTCGCGGTTTGTTTTGGTTTCCTTTGACCCAATTGGGGCAGAGGCGGCGGGTTTTCCGGTGGTGGCCTTCCAAAGCCTGCTCTTAGCACTCATCGCGGTGGCCATCGTCATTTCCATCCAAGCCGTGGGGGTGGTTTTGGTGGTGGCGCTGCTGATCACTCCTCCAGCCACAGCGGGTCTGCTCACCAAGGGGTTGAAGCTGCAGATGGTGCTCGCTGCCGCCTTTGGCCTTGCTTCGTCGGTGTTAGGATTGTACATCTCCTACTTCTGGGGCGCACCTCCGGGGGCAACGGTAGTATTGGTGGCAACCCTGTTTTTTGCTGTGGTTCTAGTGGTGCAAAGGCTGCGCAGGGGGAGTAGGCTGGCATGCTAGACCATCCACATGTGCTGACCACCGTCGTGGAGGAGCAGGAGGAAGGCCTCATGGTCAAAGACGTTGTCTTAGGCCGCTTGGGACTCACCCGCGGCCTGCTCCGGCGCATGAAAAGGGGGGGCGGGGTATTCCTCAACGGGCAGAGGGATTATCTGACCAGGAGGGTACGGGCTGGCGATCGGATCCAGATCGTCTTTTTTGACGAGAAAACCGCGCTTGAGCCGGAGGAAATTCCCCTGGACGTGGTGTTTGAAGATGAATACCTGCTGGTGGTGAACAAACCGGCGGGCATGGCGGTGCATCCCACAGGGGCCTATCAGGAGGGTACGCTGGCCAATGCACTTGCCCATTACTGGGCTGCCATTGGCCTGGAGGGTAAAGTGCGTCTGGTACACCGCCTGGACAAGGACACCTCGGGATTGATTTTGGTGGCTAAGGAACCCTACACACTGCACGGGCTGTTAAGGCAGCTGGGAAGGCGTGAGCTGGTCAGGGAATATCTAGCTATCGTCCAGGGTCAACTGGCCCAGGAGCAGGGTGTTATCGAAGTGTCCATTGGCCGTTCCCCTGACCATGGGGTAAAGCGCATGGCCGATCCTCAAGGCAAGACCGCCAAGACGGTGTACCGGGTTCTGCAGTGCGCTGGGCAGGCCAGTTTAGTGCGGGCCCGCTTGGAAAGCGGACGCACCCATCAGGTGCGAGTGCACTTCGCCCATGTGGGCCATCCTTTGGTGGGCGATCCCCTCTACAGCCGGGCGGTACCGGATCTGCCTGGCCAGGCTCTGCATGCTTGGCGCCTGGAATTTGTGCACCCGCGAACGGGAAAGGAGCACGTGATCACACGTCCCATGCCCCGGCAGATGCTTTCTGTTTGGAAAAGGTTTCGGGAAGGAGAATTCGCAAGCAATGTTCCACGTGACGGGGAAGATGATTGAGAAGGGTGCTAAGGCGGGAGTGGCAACCACCTGGGAGCTGGCCAAGGTGGTGGTGCCCACGGCTGTGGTGGTGTCAGTCTTTCGAGCCAGCGGTTTGCTGGAGACGATCACGGCGTTTTTTGCACCTTATATGAACTGGTTTGGGCTGTCGGGCGAGGCGGCCCTTGTGCTGTTCAGTGGCTATTTTATCAATCTCTATGCTGCGGCGGGAAGCATCATGGCCTTGACACTTACCGTGAAGGAGATCACCATCTGTTCCGTCATGCTTCTGCTCTGCCATTCGCTCCTGGTTGAGCTGCCCATCAGCAAGAAGGCGGGCAGCTCCTTGGGCTACATCTTCTTGATCCGCCTGGGCTGTTCCCTGGCCATGGGCTGGGTCTTGGGGGTGGTGCTGCCGTGATCGCGCTGTGGGAAGGCTTTCTGCAGGGGGTAAGCGGCGTAGTGAACATCGCCCTCATCGTGATCCCTCTGATGATCGTGTTGGAGATCGCCCAGGCCAACGGTTGGCTGCAGAAGATCAACCGTTACGCCGCTAGACCTTTCCGGGCCATCGGCGTGGGTGAGGAGGGTGTTTTTCCCCTGGTCGTGGCCATTGTTTTCGGCATCACCTATGGCTCTGGCCTGATCATCAACCATGTGCGCACGGGCCAGGTCAGTGCCCGCGAAGCCAAGGTCATCGGCACCTTTATGGCCATTGCCCATGCCTTGATCGAGGATACCATCATCTTTTTCGTCCTGGGGGCCCCTTTGCTGCTTCTACTGGTGCCCAGGTTGATTCTGGCCTTTTTGATGTCGTACATCGTATACAAACGCGGTGGAGCTCCTTCAGGAAAGGGGAACGACCTGCACTCCCCTTAGCAGCCAGTTGTACTGCCCTGGGGTCAAATCCAGCTGTAGGAGGAGTTTGGCTCCTTGGGCAGTTGGCACCGGTATCGTTACGGTAAAGGGTTCCAGGGTGATCTGTTCAATCTTCCAGTCCCCAGTGCTGTCCAGGCTGAACAGGAAGTCCATGACCTCACTGGGATCCTGCCTGAGATCGGGAGCAAGCAGCGTCTCCAGCCTGCTTCGGTTCTCGGCCCTCAGGGCGGTTTGCAGTTCGCGCACGAAGAAGGCACAGGACTCAGCGATCTCTGGGGGCACTTCAGCCTCCTGGGGAACGAGGCGGAACTCGTGCAGCTGCAGTGAACCTGCCGTCTCCTGCCAGGCCATAACGGCGGTGTAGTGCGTGCCCCTTTCGGTCGAGAAAAGAACCACGTAGGCACCGTTCGGATCCGCCGATACTTCCAAAACGGCACTGGAGATCCGGCCGAAGTACTGCGGCAGGCTGGCTAGATAGTCGGCAAGCCCTTCCTGCTGCAGGTCGGCACTGATCAGCTCTGTCAAGTCGGCCAGACTGCGGTTGTTGAGGGCCCGCGTGAACCTGTTGATCTGAATCTGGATGCGCGCGCCCAGCTCATCCAGTTCTGCGCTTTCTTCCCTTTCCGGTTCAGGTTCCTGATCTTCCAGGGGCAGGATGGGCTCGGCCTCATCCGTCCCTGCCTCAGCTGGCTCCGGCGCCTCAGCGGTGTTGGCCAGCTCAACGGTGGGGTACAGGGAGGAGGGTTCGAGCTGGATCGTCTGGAACGCCCCCTGCTTCTCCACTGCCTGTATATCGCCGGCCACAACTTCCCAGTTTTCAGGGAGCTGCAGGGCCACGGTGGAGGTCTGTACCGGGACGGTGAACTGGGGCAGCCAAAGCTGGTCGGGACCCAGCACGGCCTCGCGCAGCTGCGCTTCCACCAGCCCTTCATAGGCGAAGGTCACAGTCTGCGTCTGGACCTCCCGCACGGCAAAGCTCACCGCGGTGCTGTGGGGATACCTCTGCACGCTGTATTCCACCAGGCCATCGGCCCAGAACTCCGTGAGGTGGGCAGTGGGGAAGATGAGAAAAGACACCGATGCCGCCTCTGGTTCAATAACTACTTCCCCTGAAACCCGCAAGAAACCGCTTTCAGGAAGATAAAAGACATCGATCCGGGCTTCCGCCGTTCCCCACAGCAAAAGCACTGACAGAAGCACGATTAGACTTTTCTTCATCCTGGAACCTCCTAGCCCTCGACACTCCACTGACCTTCCCTTCTCTATCTTTAATCTTTTCCGTTGAAATCCCTGCCTAGAGTTGGTATAATTAACACTGTGCACAAAGTGTGCTCAATGCTCTGGGGAGGTACCAGCATGCATCCGTACATAGAATTCGTCAATCCACACCTGGGAAAACTGCTCACGGATATTGGCCTGGATAAGCGCTTTCTGCGAGGCCAAGGCGTTTACCTCTATGACCACAATGGAGAAGAGTACTTGGACTGCATTGCCGCCTATGGAGCGCTGCCTTTTGGATACAACCCTCCCGAAATCTGGCGAGCCCTTCATGACCTTGAGTCTAGGCAGGAACCTAGTTTTATTCAGCCTTCCCTGCTTGAGGCCGCGGGAGAACTGGCCGCCAGGCTCATCGCAGCAGCTCCGCCTGGGCTGCAGTATGTGACCTTCGCCAACAGCGGGGCGGAGGCGGTGGAGGCCGCCTTCAAACTGGCCCGGGCCAAAACGGGCAGGTCCGTGATTCTTTCCACCAGGAACAGTTTCCACGGGAAAACCTTGGGGGCCCTGTCCGCGACGGGCAACGAGGGTTACCAAAAGGCGTTTGGTGCGCCTGTGCCAGGTTTTAGCCACATACCCTTCGGAGATGCTGGTGCCCTGGAAGCTTATCTTAAGGATCATGCCCAGGACACCGCAGCCTTCATCGTAGAACCCATCCAAGGCGAGGGGGGCATTGTGGAGCCGCCCCCAGGTTATCTGCGGCAGGTACGGGAACTGTGTGCAAACTACGGTGTGCTCACCATCTTCGATGAAATCCAGTCTGGTCTGGGGCGCACGGGGACCATGTTTGCCTGCGAACAGGACGGAGTAACCCCCGATATCATGGTGGTGGCCAAAGCGCTTGGCGGAGGCTTGCTTCCCATAGGCGCCGTGCTCTGCACAGCAGATGCATACACAGAGGATTTTGGCCTCAAGCACTCCTCCACCTTTGCCGGGAACTCCCTGGGTGCGAGGGTAGGCTTGGCGGTGCTGGACCTTCTGACCAAGGACGATGGCGCTTTGCTCAGCGCTGTGCAGGAAAAGGGTGCCTTGCTCAAGGCTGGTTTGGAACGGGTGGCCAAGAAGTATCCCCAAGTGATCAAGGCCATCCGCGGCCGCGGCCTCATGCTGGGCATTGAGTTTTCCAACTCCCGGGCTCCCTATCCCCACAGCCTGCTGGGCGTCATGGCAGAGCAGGAAATGCTCACGCCCATGGTGGCTTCGTATCTGTTGAACGTGGAAAGGGTGCGGGTGGCGCCGACCCTCAACGGAGCCAGTGTGATCCGCATTGAGCCGCCCTTGATCATCGGCCATGCAGAGATTGAGCGGGTGGTCGCCGCCGTGGAGCGGACCGTGCAGCTTATGGCTTCCAGGGATACGGCAGCGTTTTTGGGCCACCTGGTCAGCTTCAGGCGGCCTGAACAAGCAGAGAGTGCTCTCCCGCCCAGCGCAATACAGGAGATTCGGCCTGAGCCCGCTGATGGCCGCTTTGCGTTCTTGGTGCACCCCGTTGATTTGGGCAACTACACTGATTTCGATGCCAGCTTGGCTGCCTTGACCGAGGCGCAGTTGGAGGACTTGAGCTCTCGCTGGAATGACATGGTGGAGCCCTTTGTGGTCAGCAGCACACGCATTGTCGATCGGTACGGGCGCACGGCTTACGGCGACTTTATCTGCGTACCTAAGACTGCGGCTCAGCTCTTGGCCATGGACAAAAAGCAGGCCATCGAGGAAATTATGGCCGCCATTGATTTGGCAGTTGAGCGGGGAGCGAAAATAGTGGGCTTGGGGGCCTACACATCTGTGGTCACCATGGGCGGCAGGCAGCTGCTGCCCTATACTCCAGTTGCCCTCACCACGGGTAACAGCTACACGGTTGTCTCTGGCGTGGAAGCGGCCACCACCGCTGCGCAGCAAGTTGGTCTGGATCTTAACAAGGTAACCGGTGCGGTGGTGGGTGCGGGGGGAGCCATTGGCAAGGCCCTGGCGCTGCTCCTCGCGGAGCAGGTTCAGCGCTTGATCCTCATTGGCAATCCTGCTCGCCCTGAAAAGAGCGAGTACCGCATGCTCAAAGTGGCGGTGGAGATCATCCAGCATCTGCAGGAGCTGAAGAAGGCAGGGCGGCATTTTGCCCCCGGAAGCCTGGGGGATTTCGCCGCCCGGCTCAGCGATTCGCCAGCTGCAGCTGCACCCCTGAGCACGTGGATTGACTATGCACGGGGTGTGCTGGCTTCAGGGGCTCCTTTGACCGTAACTGTGGAAAGCAGGGCCCATCTGCCCAAGGCAGATCTGATTATGGCGGCCACCAGCAGCCTGGAAGCGTTGATCACTCCAGAGCTGCTGAAGCAGGGCGCGGTGGTCTGCGACATGTCCAGGCCCAGCAATGTGAGCGAAAGCGTGCTGCAGGACAGACCCGATGTGCTGGTGATTGACGGAGGGGTTATTGCTTTACCCAACAGCCCTGACCTGGGTTGGAATTTCGGTTTTGAGACGGGGACTGCCTTTGCCTGCATGTCCGAGACCATGATGCTGGCGCTGGAGGGGCGCTATGAGCATATCAGCTTAGGAGCTGATCTGAATCTGGAGCACCTTGAGCTCATGCGCACCCTCGCCAAGAAGCTGGGCTTCTCCCTGGCCGGTTTTCGAGCTTTCGACAGACCGTTGGATCCAGCCATCTGGGAGCGGGTGCGTGCTTTGAGGAAGCAAGAGACAGCGTAAGTTGAATGGAGTATAATAGGAGCCGGGGCGTTTCCCGGCTCCTTTTTTGGAACAGGATTTCGGCCTGGACTCAAGAAACAGTACATAGACATCTGAATGGGAGTGATGGGCTTGGAGAAGCTGGCCATTCACGGAGGCACGCCTGTGCGGTCCAAACCGTGGGTGTCGAAATACATGGGTAGCGAGGAACTAGGGGTGGAGGAGAAAGCCAGGGTGCTGCGGGTCTTGAATAAGAAACGGATCTTCCGCTATCTGCCCAGCGGCCTGGAAACTTCTGAGGCCAGTGCTCTGGAAGAAGAATACAAGAGCTTTCTGGGTACGAACTACGCTTTGGCGGTCAACTCGGGCACTTCAGCTCTGATCTGCGCCTTGGTAGCTGCCGGGGTTGGTCCGGGGCATGAAGTGATCATTCCCGCCTATACCTGGGTGGCCACGGCTGCGGCAGCGGCTGTTCTGGGCGCCGTGCCCATTTTGGCGGAGGTGGATTCTAGTTTGACTCTGGATCCCGCGGATCTGGAGGCAAAAATCACTTCCCGTACCAAGGCAGTGGTTGTCGTGCATATGCGGGGGATTTCCGCGGCCATGGATGAGATCATGGCTGTGGCCAACAAACACGATCTCATGGTGATTGAGGATGCGGCCCAGGCCAACGGCGGCACGTATGGAGGACGCAGGCTGGGATCCATCGGCCACTTGGGCTGCTTCAGCCTCCAGCAGTCCAAGGTTATCGCCGCGGGGGAAGGAGGCATGGTAGTCACAGACTCCGAGGAGATGTGGCAGCGGGCGGTTCTATACCACGACGGGGCAGGCTATCAGTTCCGCTTTGTGGAGCGGAAGATACCTGCTTTTCCTGGCCAGAATTACCGCTTAACGGAGCTACAGGCAGCCCTGTCCCTGGGCCAGCTGGAGAAGATGCCGGCCATCTTGGCCAGAACCCGGGAGAACAAACGGAAACTGGTGGAACGGCTCAAGGAGCAGCAAAAGATAGAACTCTCCCCGGTTTTCGGTACTGAGCGGGATCTGGGAGTGAGTCTGATCTTCTACGTGGAAAACGAGGAAAAAGCCCGCTTGACTGCCCAGGCGCTCACCGCGGAGGGGATACCGGCCTTCCAGGTCTATGACTCCCAGGCCAACGATCAGCACATTTACGTGAACTGGGAGTTTCTCATGGCCAAACGGGACGCTTGGGGAGGGAGTTTTCCCTGGAGTCTACTAGAGGGAGACGGCGTGGAATATTCCAAGGACAGCTGTCCTAAGACCTTGGGGCTTCTGGGCAGAGCAGTGCAGATTCATCTCAACCATTTAGTCAGTGATGCAGATCTTCAGGATGTTGAGGCCGCCATCAACAAGGTTGCCTTCCACCTGTTGTAGTGGGGAGGAAATAGGGATGGAACTGACGTTTACGAAATATCATGGACTGGGCAATGACTTCATTTTCTTGGAAGACTTTGGAGGAGATCTTCTGGAGGGGGGCGAAGAGCTAGCAAGATTGCTCTGCCACCGTCACTTTGGGATTGGAGCCGACGGTCTGGTCTTGGTTGGCAGGGACGGTGAACTGTTTGTTATGCACATCTTCAACGCCGATGGTACAGAGGCTGAGATCTGCGGTAACGCGGTGCGCTGTATGGCAGATTATCTGCTCAGCCGGGGTTTGGCGGCAGGTCCGGAGCTTAGCATCCGCACTTTGGCCGGCGTGAAGGAAGTTCAGGTGGTAAATAACCTGTATCGGGTGGATATGGGTGAGCCTGATTTCTCTTTTGCCGGGGGCGGAACGATTGCCATCTCAGCCTCTGGGCAGGAGTGGATCTGCCACCCCGTTTCCATGGGCAATCCCCACGCCGTTGTCTTCGTGGACCAGGTGGACAAAGTCAATCTGGCCATGTGGGGGCCCACCCTGGAGACCAGTTCGGTCTGGCCCCAGAAAGCCAACGTTGAGTTTGTCGAGGTAGTGGACCCTGGCCGGATCAAAGTGCGGGTCTGGGAGCGCGGCGCTGGGCCAACCTTGGCCTGCGGTACAGGAGCGTGCGCGGCGGCAGTGGTGTCGGCCAGGCAGGGGTTCACCAGGGGGCCCGTGCAGGTCTCACTTCCCGGAGGCGAGCTGACCATAGAGTGGAGCGCCGGCAGCAGTGTCTTCATGACTGGCCCGGCCACCAGGGTTTTTGTAGGCAGTATCGATCTACAAGCATTAATGAGCGGGAGATGATGACTGTGATCGTATTGGCACATCGGGGTTATTCAGCAAAAGCGCCGGAAAACACCATGGCGGCCTTCGAGTTGGCTCTGGCCGTGGGAGCAGACGGTATCGAGTTGGATGTACATATGACCAGAGATGGAGAGATTGTGGTGATCCACGACGATACCCTGGATCGCACCACGAATGGAAAGGGCCCGGTCAGCGACCAGACCATGGCGGAACTGAGAGAACTGGATGCGGGTTCCTGGTTTTCACCGGAGTTTGCCGGAGAGAGAATACCCACCCTCAAGCGGGTGCTGGAACTGATTAAGGACAAGGATGTCCTGCTGAACATCGAGATCAAAACCGGTTTAGGGTTTCAGCAGCTCAACGAGGAACTAGTGCCTCTTTTGGACCGATACGATCGCTGGGAGCGCACGATCATCTCGTCGTTTAACCACTATGCCCTGGCCCACCTGATCAGCCTGAAGCCCCAGGCTCGCACAGCGATTCTGTACATGGCAGCCCTGGTCAACCCCTGGGTATATGCCAAGAGCATTGGGGCCACGGCTCTGCATCCTTATTATCCAGGCATAATCCCGGAGATAGTTACAGCGTCGCAGCAGAATGGAATGATGGTCAATGCCTGGACTGTGGACCTGGAAGCGGATATCCAGCGAGTTAAGATGTGCCGCGTTGACGGTATTATCACCAACGAGCCCGAGAGGGTGAAAAGTCTGATCTAGACTGGACTTATGGACAGCGTGACATCCGCAGTGAGCGTGCCCTTTTGTGTAAAGAGGGCACTTTTCTTGGAGAGGAGGTCGAACGGTGACGATTTTGGAGACCGTGGACTTAAGGAAAAGGTTCGGCGACTTCTTTGCCCTGAACGGCGTAAACCTCAAGGTGCAGCGGGGCCAGATCCATGGCTTCATTGGCCCCAACGGGGCGGGGAAAACCACCACCATGCGTATCCTCTTGGGGCTGCTTAAGGCAACTTCGGGTACTGCACAGCTTTTCGGGAAGGATGCCTGGGCAGATGCGGTGGAAATCCACAAGTTGCTGGCCTACGTACCCGGCGAAGTGAACCTCTGGCCTAACTTAACAGGTGGGGAAGTGCTGGACTTGTTTGCCCGCTTGCGCGGACGTTTGGGGCAGCAGAATCAGCGCCTCCGTAAGGAGCTTATCGAACGGTTTGAGCTGGATCCCAGCCGCAAATGCGGTACCTATTCCAAGGGTAACCGTCAAAAGGTGGCTCTCATCGCCGCCCTGGCCAGTGGAGCGGAGCTGCTGATCTTAGACGAACCCACCTCAGGCCTTGATCCCTTAATGGAACAGGTGTTTCAAGACTGCATTGGGGAGCTGAAGAGCCAGGGTCGGAGCGTCCTGCTCTCCAGCCACATCCTTTCCGAAGTGGAAAAAACCTGCGATTACATCAGCATCATCCGGGATGGGGTGATCATTGAAAACGGTACATTGGAAGAGCTCAGGCACCTGACCAGCACCCACGTTGCCGTGCAGACCAAAAGGCCCATCCAGGGATTGCAGGAGTTTCCCGGTGTGCACGATCTGCGGGAGGAGGACGGCTTGACCCATTTCTCCGTGGAAGCGGAACATATGGGCACGGTCATGGCTTACCTCAGCTCCTTAGAAATTGTCCGCCTGGAGAGTGCCCCGCCAACTTTGGAGGATTTGTTCATCCGCCACTATGAGGGGCAGGGGGCAGGACGATGAAAGGCCGAGGCTTTGTTGGATCATCCGCCCTGGGCAGGTTTTTCTGGCGTCAGGAGAGGCGGCAGGCGGCCCTGTGGTGTGCGGCCATAGTGCTTCTGAATCTCTTGGTGGTGCTGGCCTACAACCAGATTTACCAAAGTGAAGCTGAGCGCCAGGCCATGGCTGAAACCATGAGCAACCCAGCCATGACCTTTATGCTGGGGCCTGGCTACGGACTGGACGACTACACCATTGGAGCCATGGTGGGACATGAGATGCTGCTGTTCGCGGCCCTGGCCGCGGCCGTGATGAACATCCTTTTGGTGAACGCACAAACCAGGGGGGCGGAAGAAGACGGCAGGCAGGAGCTGCTCCTTTCACTGCCCGTGGGCCGTCTGAGCAGTCTAGGTGCCGTTTTTGCCTTGGCTGTGGCGAAGAACTTGGGTCTGGCCCTGCTCACCGCGGCAGCCATGTGGGGAGCTGGGGTGGAGTCCGTTGACCTTGCTGGTTCGCTGCTCTTTGGGATGGTTTTGGGGGTCACGGGCCTGTTTTTTGGCGGGCTCACCGCCCTCTTTGCCCAGTTGACCGAGGCAGGCCGGGCTAACCTGGCCCTGTCCCTGGGAGCCTTGGGCGTGATGTATGTTGTCAGGGGAATGGGAGATCTGGGGCGTGAATGGCTGGCGCTCATTTCGCCCCTTGGGCTGATTCTGCGCAGCCAGGTTTACGTGCGCAATTTCTGGTGGCCCGTCTGGGCCATGCTTGGCCTAGGAATACTGCTTTGGCTGGGGGCTTTTGGTCTGAAGCGAGAACGGGATCTAGGTGCCGGTTTGATCCGCTGGCGCCCAGAACGCAAGGCGTCCTCCAGGCTGCTGGGGAGCCCCCTGGCCTTGGCCTTCAGGCTCCAGCGCACCACGATCATCAGTTGGATCGGCGCCCTCTTTTTCCTCGGCCTTTCTTATGGATCTGTGTTTGGGGATTTGGAGGCGTTTTTGGCGGGGAATGAGTTTCTGAAGGATATCCTCCCCGCTGTGCAGGGCTATTCGCTTACTGAGCAGTTCTTGGGCATGGTTGTCTTGGTTATGGCCATGATGGCGGTGATACCGGGCCTGCTGGCGGTCTTGCGCTTGGGCAGGGAGGAGGCAGGGGGTAGGCTGGAAAGCCTCTTGGCCCTTCCAGTGACCCGTCTGAGGCTGTTGGCAAGCTTTACCGCGCTCAGTGTCTTGGTGAGCGGAGCGGCCATGCTGGTTTCGGGCCTCGGCCTTTGGCTGGCAGCCAGCGTGGTGGTGGAGGAGGGCTTGAGTTTGCCAATGATGCTGCGGGCGTGCCTGGCTCAGCTTCCGGCCATGCTGGCCATGACCTCCGCTTCCGTTCTGGTCATGGGATTTAGGCCGAGGTGGAGCGGTTTGGTCTGGGGCTACTTGGGCTATTCTTTTTTCGCCGTCTACTTCGGTGTGCTGGTGCGCCTACCTGAGTGGATGGCCAAGCTATCTCCTTTCGGCTTCAGCCCCCAGCTGCCAGTGGAGCCTTTTGAGCCCCTGACGGCTGCCGCGCTGGGGGGAGTGTCCCTGGCGCTTTGGGTCCTGGGAAGTGTGGGATATGTCAAACGGGATATTGGTGTCTGAGGCACAAAAAAAGAGCTGCCTGCATTGTGCAGTGCAGCTCTTAGCTTTTTAGCTAGATTACTCCCTCAAGATCCGCCTGGGCAATGGCCAGAACTAGGTCTACGCAGGCCTGTACGTCTCCCAGATCTACCATCTCAGAAGGCGAGTGGACGTAGCGGGAGGGAATGGAGATGGTTCCCGAGGGGACGCCTTCTTTGCTCACGTGGATGGCCCCCGCGTCGGTTCCTCCGCGTGCTAGTACCTCCATTTGGTAGGGAATACCCTTGGTCTCGCACAGCTCCACCATGAGATCCTTTACCCGGGGATGGGCAATAAGGGAGGAATCCTTCACTTTGATGGCAGCTCCTTTACCCAGCTCCACCGCCTTGGGGAAAGCTTCCGGTGTATCTCCCGTAAGGGTCACGTCCAGGGCGACGCCCAGATCAGGTTCAATACCGAAAGCGGCCGTGCGGGCTCCCCGCAGTCCAACCTCTTCTTGGGTGGTGAACACGAAATAGAGCGTGTTCTTAGGATTGGAGATCCTCTTCAAGGCCTCCACAAGCACTGCGCAGCCGATGCGGTCATCCATGGCCTTGGACACCAGGCGGCCGCCCAGATCGGCAAAGTCTCGGTGGAAGATGCCGAACTCGCCCACGCGCACCTTCTGCAGCGCTTCCTCTCTGCTGGTGGCTCCGATGTCAATGTACAGTTTATCGAGGGTCAGTTCTTTCCACTGCGTTTTTCCTTCTTGGTAGATCACGCCGATGGTTCCATTGGCAAAGCGGACTCGGCTGCCCACCAGGGTTGCTATGCCCACGCCGCCCACATTGGAAAAACGGAGAAAACCCTTGTCGTCTATGTAGGTGATCACTATACCGATTTCATCGGTATGGGCTGCAAACATGATCTTCTTACCGTCCGGTGAGCCGTTCTTCACGGCAATGAGGTTGCCCAGGACATCGGTGCGGATCTCGTCAGCCTGGTCCTTGATCATCTCCCTGATTAGTGCCGTAACTTCCGTCTCGTAACCAGAGGGGCCGAAGGCCTGGGTTAACTGTTCAATGATGGCTTTCAACTCAATCCCGCCCTTTCTTCAAGCCGTGCTAAGTAGTGTTTAACGAGCTGGTAAGCTCCTTCAAAGTCGTCTTTACACATGATCGAAGCCGGCGAATGGATGTAGCGGCAGGGCACCGCGATGGTTGCCACCTTCACACCGGTCCCCGACAGCTGAATCCGCCCGGCATCTGTTCCCCCGGCCGTGCTGCGGCGAACCTGGACCTTGATTCCCTTTTCCGCTGCCAGAGCAAACAGTTCCTGCACCAGTTCCGGGTTGGTAATGACCGTGCGGTCCATGACGGTGATGGCCGGGCCCTGTCCCAGGGCAGTAGCCTGCCTGTGCTCATCAGTTCCGGGCACGTCGGAGGCGGTGGTGCCTTCCAGAATCAAGGCCAGATCCGGTTCTACCTGGTAAGCGGCAACTCCGGCACCCCTGAGGCCCACTTCTTCTTGCACCGTGAAGGCGGCAATCAAGGGGAAGGAGACTTCTTCCTGCAGGAGGCGGATGGCCAAGGCGCACCCAACCCTATCATCTAAGGCCTTTGCCTTAACCTTGCCATTAGCAACCTCTTCATACTCCGTGGTGAAGTAGGCGATTTCGCCCAGCTGCACCAACTTCTCCGCCTCTTCCTTGCTCTTGGCGCCAATATCGATCAGAAGCTCCCGGACGGTAAAGGCGTTTTCCCTTTCCTCGGGCCTCTGTAGGTGAATGGGCTTGCTTCCGATCACTCCCGGGGTTTTCTTAGAGCCCACAACTACCGTTTTCGCCACCAACACCCGGGGATCCACGCCACCTATGGGGCGGAACTTGAGGTAGCCGTCGCCGTCAATGCCCACGATCATGAGGGCAACTTCATCCATGTGGGCGGCTAGCATCACCTTTGGCCCGGGAGCATCTGGGTTCTTGATGGCCAAGAGGTTGCCCAGGGCATCGGTTTTCACAACGTGGGCATGGGCTTCAACTTCGGCGCGGATCAGATCGCGCACCTCATTTTCCTGCCCAGGTGCGCCGTTGGCCTGTGTCAAACGGGCTAAAAGCATGTCAATCCCTCCACAAATTCTTGATCCAGGCCGGCGATGAACATGGCCATCAAGCGCCCTGTGCGCTGGACATCCTGGTAATCCAGGGTTTCCACGGGAGTGTGCATGTATCTCAGGGGAATGGACAGCAAAATGGTGGCCACTCCGGCTCTAGCCACTTGGATGGCGTAGGCGTCGGTTCCTCCCGGGTAGGGCGATGGATCAAGGGAGTAGCTGATGTTCCATTCTTTGGCCGTTTCCACCATGCGGGTATGCAGCTTGGGATGCACATGGGGCCCCATGGCGATACCCGGCCCTTTGCTCAGTTTTATGGTATCGGTTTCGGGAAGGCCTGGAGAATCGCCGAAACCCACATCGATGGCAATACCGATATCAGGTATGATTCCATAGGTGCTGGTGATGGCACCCCTCAAGCCCACCTCTTCCTGCACGGTGGCAACACCGTACACATCCGCTTGGTGGTCGATCTTGGACAGGGTCTTAAAGCACTCCAAAATGGCGGCTACCCCAGCTCGGTCGTCAAAGGCCTTACCTGCCATGAAGGAGCTCTGCAGGTTAGAAACCCTGCGCTTAATGGTGACTAGATCGCCCACCCGCACGTGTTCAGCGGCTTCTTCAGCACTGTCAAAGCCGGCGTCAATGAATAGATCTTCCATCTTCACCGCTTTGTTCTGCTCTCCGGGAGCCTGGATGTGGGGCGGCTTAGCTCCAATAACGCCTGTGAGCGCTTTCTGCCTTCCGTGAACCACAACTTCCTGGGCCAGCAGCACCCGCTGATCAAAGCCGCCAATGGTGCTGAAGCGCAGGAAGCCTTCCTTCTCGATTTTGGTGATTACGAGGCCAATTTCGTCCATATGGGCGGCCAGCATTACTTTAGGCCTGGGTTCGGGCCCCTGGCCCTTTTTCAGCATGATCAGGTTGCCTAGTTTGTCTAGACGCGTTTCATCCGCCCAGGGACAGCCCTGTTCAATGAGTTTCGCCAGCTCGAGCTCGTAGCCTGATACGCCCGCTGCCTCGCTTAAGCTGCGAAAGACCTCTTTTACATCCACCAATTTCCCTCCAATCCTCTGGTTTAACTCTATTATTTCTGGTCGCTAAAGGAAAAACCTGCATAGGCGAGAATTAAACTAGAACAGGTGGAAGGGGGCTGTGCCATGCCTAATTCCGGCGTCTATGTGCTTTGGCTGCATCTGTCGCAGAGGGCCACCATCACCGTGGGCAGGTTGGGGATCTTTACCTTTCCCCCCGGTGTTTACGCCTATGCTGGCAGTGCCCAGCGCAACCTCCAGCAGCGAATTGCCAGGCACCGCAGGCTGGAAAAGACGCTGCACTGGCATGTTGATTATTTCCGGGCCGAGGCAGGTTTTTTGGGTGTATCCGTCTTTCCTGAAGCCCCCAAGGCCGGGGAATGCAGCTGTGCTGCGCAGCTCCTGCGCTTTCCAGGGGCCGCGATTCCCGCGCCGGGTCTGGGTTCATCGGACTGCTCTTGCCCTTCCCATTTGATACATCTGCCTGGAGTGGGGCCGGAGCTAGTATCGCTTGGCGATGCGGTTCATCACATTCAGCTGGGTGCGGCAGAGGCGCTCGCACTCTTCGATGCTGGAGATTAAGTCCTGGTTCTTTTTGGGGTGCAGCTGCTTAATGCTCTCTTCGCAGAGGACTTGTAGTTCAGTTAGGCGTTCCGTTAACCGCCAGATGATGTCACTGGGCAGCATGTACGACATCCTTTCTCAGTAATGTGCGCCACAATTATATCACAGAACAGGGAGGGTTTTGTTTGCTTTCTGAAAACGTAATCACTGACGTGCTTCTGGCCGCCTTGTCAACCGGTGGCGATTTTGCAGAAATTTTCATGGAGGACACTTACAGCACCCAGATCCGCATGCTCGATGGCGCAGTGGATGAAGCGGTAAGTGGACGGGACTTCGGGGTGGGCATCCGCATCTTTCAGGGTTGGCAGAGCGTGTATGCTTATACCAATGATGTGAGCCGTGAAGGCCTGATCAAGACAGCCCGGGAAGCTGCCGCCGCATTGCGTGGGGTGCCGGCAGGGAAAACCGTCGTCTTGGCGCGCCTGGCCGTGGAGAAGTTCAATCCTGTGCGCCTTGAGCCCCGGCTGGTCAAGCATGGGGATCGGGTTGCCGTGATGAAAAGGGCCCACCTGGCCGCGGCTGGTTTTCATGAACAGATCACCCAAGTAGCAGTGAACTACTGGGATGTGGATCAGAATGTGTGCATAGCCAACTCGGAAGGGCTGTTGGTGGAGGATCGTAGGGTCAGGACCCGCTTGTCCATCAACGCAGTGGCCAGTAAGGGCCAAGAGAAGCAGTCCGCGTTTCGGGGCCCAGGCCGGCACATGGGCTTTGAACTCTTTGAGCGCATCGATGTGGAGGAGATTGCCCGCGATGCTGCCCAGAGTGCCGTGACCATGGTCAATGCGGACTATGCACCGGGCGGGAAGTACCCCGTGATCATCGATAACGAATTTGGCGGAGTGATCTTCCACGAGGCCTGCGGGCACAGCCTGGAAGCCACCAGTGTGGCCAAGGGTGTGTCCGAGTTCAGCGGGAAGCTGGGTGAAAAGATTGCCAGCGAACTGGTAACCGCTGTGGACGACGGTACCATTCCCAACGCATGGGGCTCGCAGAACATAGATGACGAAGGCACCAAAACTAGGCGCAACGTGCTCATTGAAAACGGCATTCTTAAGGGATACATGATTGACCGGCTGAATGCGCGCCGCATGGGCATGGAACCCACCGGCAATGCCAGGCGCCAGTCATACAAGTACGCGCCCACATCGCGTATGACCAATACGTTCATCTGCGCCGGCGAATCTACGCGGGAAGAAATCATCGCCAACACCGAATACGCCCTGTATGCCAAGCGCATGGGCGGAGGTTCGGTGAATCCAGCCACCGGCGAGTTCAACTTCGCGGTGGCCGAAGGTTACATGGTGCGCAACGGGAAGATTGCAGAACCTGTTCGCGGCGCCACCCTCATTGGTAAGGGCTCGGAAATCCTGCAAAAAATCGACATGGTTGCCTCCAACTTGGCCACAGGCCAAGGCATGTGCGGTTCCTTGAGCGGATCCATTCCCGCAGATGTGGGGCAGCCGACCATTCGGGTCGCGGAGATCACGGTGGGCGGAAGGAAGGAGGCAAACTAATGGTTTTTCGCAAGTTCAAGGAGCGTGTATTTGCCGCGGGACAGGCTGCTGGCCTGGAAGAGCTGGAGATCTACGGTACCCGGGCTAAGCAGTTCAATGTACGGGTGTTTGAAGGAGAGGTTGACGATTACAGGGTCAGCCTGGAACAGGGTATGGGCCTGCGCGCCAAGTTTGGGGGCAGAGTAGGCTACGCCTATGTGGAGAGCTTGGATGAGGATTCGGTACAATACCTGGTTACCGCGGCAAAAGCCAATGCCCAAATCAACGAGTCCGAGGACGAAGTGGATTTCTATGCTGGATCCCCTGATTACCCACGGGTTTCGTGCTACAATGAGCAACTGGCTGGGGTTTCTCCCGAGGAAAGAGTGTCCTTCTGCCTGGAGCTGGAAAAGGCTGCCCTGGGGGCCGATGAGCGGGTGTTCAAGGTAAACTACGCCATCACGGGCTACGAAGAAGCGGAGGTTTACATCGCCAACACGAAGGGTTTGGAGCAGGGGTTTGCCACGAACGGAGCCTACAGCTACGTCAGTGCTTTGGTGCGCCAGGACGGGCAGGTCAAATCCGGTTCCAAACTCCTCTTTGACAAGGATTGGTCCAAGTTTGACGCTGGCAAGCTGGCCCAGGAAGCGGTGCAGGAGGCCGTTTCGCTGTTGGGGGCATCCAGCGTTTCCTCAGGCGGCTACAGAATCCTGCTGCGCCGTGATGTGGCTCGGGATCTGCTCAGCACCTTTGTTCCTGTTTTTTCGGCAGAAGCTGTGCAGAAGGGGTTGTCCCTGCTCCAAGGCAGGCTGGGAGAGCTCATCGCCAGCCCCTCCCTCACTTTAGTGGACGATCCTCTCCTGGAAAATGGGGCGGCCACTGCGCCTTTCGATGGGGAAGGGGTGGCTGGGCGCCGCAAGAATGTGATTGAGGCGGGCCGTCTAACAACTTATCTCCACAATCTGAAAACGGCCCGGAAAGACGGCGTGGAATCCACTGGCAATGCGTCGCGCCCATCCTTTAAGTCGCCTGTGGGCATCGCCCCCACCAACTTCTTCATTGAGCCGGGCCAGGCCGGTTTTGCCGATTTGATCCAGGCTTTAGGCGACGGACTGATTATCATCAATGTGCAGGGGACCCATTCTGGTGCTAATCCCGTTTCGGGAGACTTTTCTTTAGGCGCTTACGGCTATTTGGTACAGGGGGGAAGGATTGTCCGTCCCGTGGAGCAGCTCACCATCGCCGGCAACTTCTTCAGGTTGCTGGAGAATGTGGAAGCCGTAGGGTCTGATTTAGAGTTTGGCAATCCGGGCTACAGGGGAAATGTGGGCTCTCCTTCGCTCATCATCAGCAATCTCGCGATTGCAGGTATTTAGGAGGCGTGGAAGATGAAGTTCAGCGCGAGGACTGCGGCTAACCTTGGTCTGCTCACGGCAGTGTCCATCGTGTTGACCCGCTTCTTCGGCGTCATGCTTCCCATTGCCGGGGCCAATGCCCTGCGCCTGAGTTTTGGGGAGGCACCCGTTATGCTGGCTGGGGTACTCTTCGGCCCAGCCAGCGGGGCTTTGGCGGGTGTGGCGGCAGATCTGGTTGGTTTTCTGATCAACTCCTATGGCGGACCGTATCATCCCGGCCTGACCCTCAGTCTGGCTCTCACTGGGTTGATTCCGGGCTTGCTGCTCCACCCTAAGCGGGACAGCCTCAGCGTCGTGCAGGTGGGTGCGGTTGTGCTGCTTACGGACCTGCTCACGGGTGTGCTCCTCAATACACTGTGGCTCTCCCGGATGTTTGGGCAGGGGTTCTTTCAGCTCCTGGGCATGAGGCTGCTGGCCAGGTTGGTGACGGTACCGCTGTACATACTCACCGTGTACTGGGCCAATCGAGCTTACCGGGCCTATCTCAGCAGCGGCCGTTGAGTGACGAGGCTCTTTGCGAATTTCGTACGGGCGGCGTTTTGGAGCTGTTGATGACCCAGTAGTTTTGTGCTATTATGGATTCAAAATGGGATCAACGGAGTGTGAAGTCTAGTATGGATATAGACCCGCCTAAACGGTGGAAGCTGTTTAAGGCAGAG
>Ga0209537_1000167_pt1 | contig 75989 bp, 55 predicted proteins | sample BioPla4DNA1_FD_187698 | JGI IMG/M metagenome (GOLD analysis project Ga0209537, IMG submission 187698) | Biogas fermentation microbial communities from Germany - Plant 4 DNA1 (SPAdes) (version 2) | ecosystem: Engineered > Bioreactor > Anaerobic > Digestate | place: Bielefeld, North... | reverse complement strand
CCAGCGGAGACTTTTCTTTTGTTACTTTTCTTTATGTAGCTGATAAAGAAAAGTAAATTAAGTAGAAATTTATTCCAAAATATTCATTAATTTTACCTAAGAAAAATATTTTTATGATCACCGCCAAGGAGCTAGACAACGAGACCAGCTACACGTACTTCGGAGCGAGATACTATGATAGTGAGCTGAGTGGGTGGCTGAGCGTAGATCCGATGAGCGATAAGTATCCGAGCACGTCGGCGTATATGTATTGTTTGGGTAATCCAGTAAAATTGATTGATCCGAATGGAGAAAGACCTTTACCGCTTGACAATCCATATAATAATTGGTACGTAAAAGTTGATTCTTGGTTTGGAACTCGTAATACAGGTTTACCAGGAGCAAGTAATTATCATAAAGGATTAGACTTTAATTATTCGGGAGGATGTAACACAGATTATGGATCACCTATATTTGCGACGCATGAGGGTTTTGCAAGTGTAGATAATAATCCAAGTGGAGGAGAAGGACGTTCTGTGGTCATTACTTCGCCTGATGGAACTTTTAGAACTCGATATTTTCATTTAAGTGAAATTAATATTGAAGATGGACAATATGTTTCTGAGTCTTATAATATTGCACAGATGGGTGGAAGTGCATATGGTGATGATTTTGGCAGAACAAGTCATTTACATTATGAAATCCAAATATTAAAAGATGGCGAATGGGTTTCTATTAATCCAACTGGTGATCAAGAGAATGAAATATCTAATATTTTAGACCCTCAAAAATGGATTACACCAGATAGTAAAATTTATAATGGTGGGATATTACCTAAGATTACAATATCAGCAACTTTACAAGAAAAACAAATAATAGATAATATTGAGTAGAATTAAATTATAAGTGTTAACTATTTAAATAAAAATAATATGAGTGAATTTCTTTTGATATTAATTTGTTTATTTAATTTAATGTTAGATAGTTGCAGTATCATACAAAAGAATACAAATGAAACTAAAAGTATTAAAAACACTGCTAACATTATTTCATTCCAGGAAGAAGAAAATTTTGATATTTTTTTGAATAAATTTCAAAAAGATTCAATTTTTCAGAAAGAAAGGATTATTTTCCCACTTAAGTGCTGTTTCTATGATACAGAAAACGATTCATTTAATGAAATGTATATCAATAAAAATGAATGGAAGTATATTGATTTCTCAAAACTCCCTGAAAATTACTTGAAAAAAATAATCAAGATAAGTGATGATGAAATTAATTACAACATTCAGATAGAAGATACTGGAGTTAGTGTTAACTATATTTTCAAAATTTATAATAGCAAATGGTATTTAGTTAAGATAAAAGACGAAAGTACCTAATCTAATTTTTCTTTATGAAATTTCATCTCCAGTATCTTCCTTATGGCAAGCTATTTGTCTCATAGAGAAATCATTATTTTTCTTAAAACAAATCTTTAGATGTGTCCCATCCACATTGGCAAATGATTTGCAATAAAACAAGCAAGCAGGGTTGGGTAGGGCTGGCCAGCGTAGTTTTTTTAATTACCCCGTCAGGCTATGCCTGACACCCCTTCGGAGAAGGGGAATCACATCGTATTCTCCTCTTGTAGAGGGGATGTCTCACATAGACAGGGGTTTTAAAACCAGCGGAGACTTTTCTTTTGTTAGTTTTTCTTTTTTCTGATAAATTCGCCTTTTTATTGTTTTGTTATTTCTCTATTTTTCAATAATTTTGTAATATGATTAATATAATAGAGGATTTTTTTAATAAAGAATCTAAGCATCCTGCTTTTACTGAATTGCAAAAATCTATTAAAACATATAAAAATATTCAAATCAGTCAGGTAGCAGGTGCTCTATCTTCTATTATACTTTTACTTTTTTATAGAAAAACTAAAGCTAATAAAGGTATTTATATAGCCAATAATGAGGATGATGCTTTACAGATATATAATAACTTAGATTATTGGATAGAGCAATTACAATTAAATGACAAAATTTATTTACAATATTTGCCATCGAGTTACAAAAATTTCGATACTTTTTCTATTAATAGCTCTAATGAAGCTATGCGATTGCAGTGTTCAGAGCTTTTTGCTGATGATGATATAGTGAGCCTTGTTATCACCTATCCCGAAGCTATAGTTGAAAAAATACCCAAATCTGAAAATATTATTAAAAATAAAACAAAGCTCAAGATAGGGGATAGAGTGGATCTGAATTTTTTGATTGAGCTTCTATTATATTATGGATATGTAGAGGTAGACTATGTGTATGAGCCAGGACAGTTTGCACTGCGAGGAGCTATTTGCGATATTTATCCATTCAATGCTAATGCTCCCTATCGTTTATTGTTTAAAGATGAGACACTGTCTCATGTGAAACTCATCGATGTAGTCTCTCAAATGAGTATCCAAGAGCTTACGTGTATAGATATTTTAGGTTCCATGGACGAGCTTAATCAAACTAAAGTTTCTATTTTTCAACTTTTAAATATAAATTCTATAATATGGACTAGTAATTTTGATCTAACTAATAATAATATAGAATTTTTTTTAAATCAATTATCCGATGAAATCAATAAAGAATTCATTGATTATCAAGAATTTATAACACAAATCAATGAGTTTACAAATGTAAATTTCTCTAATACAAATGTAAACTATTATGATAAATTAATACAATTTGATGTAAAACCATTGCCGATTTTTACTAAAATTTTAAAGGATTATCATCTTTTCTGTAAAGAAAAAATTTATGAAGGTTATAGTATATATTTCACTAGTCCACATTATCCAGCATGGGAACGAATGCAGGCTATAATAGAAGATATGGACATAGAAAATGATACCGAAGTATTAGCCTATATAAAATATTTACCAACAGTTTTTAATGAAGGATTCATAGATAACCAAACTAAGATAATAGTTGTACCAGAACATCAATTATTCAAAAAATATTTAAAACCTCGATTACTTAATAAAATACATAAAAAACAAGTTACTAATATAGAAGAGCTAATGGAGCTACAACCCGGCGACTTCATAGTACACATACAATATGGTATTGGGCGCTTCGCAGGACTAGAACAATTAGAAATAAATGGAAATAAACAAGAAGTCATAAAGCTAATGTTTAAAGATGATGACGTGCTATATCTAAATATACAGTCTATGCACAAAATCACTAAATACATTTGTTCTGATGCTAAGCCACCCACATTACATAAGCTAGGTAGTATTGCTTGGCAAAACAAAAAAAATAAGCTAAAAAAACACATCAAAGATATTGCTCGTGAACTGATAACACTGTATGCACAGCGTAAAGCTATGAAAGGTTTCGCTTTTCAAAAAGATAACTACTTACAGATAGAGTTAGAGTCTAGCTTCGAATATGAAGATACTCCAGATCAACTAAAAGCTATCGAAGAAGTAAAAAAAGATATGGAGAGTGATTATCCTATGGATAGACTGATCTGTGGTGATGTAGGATTTGGTAAAACTGAGATTGCCGTTAGAGCTGCATTCAAAGCCGCTTTGGATGGCAAACAAACAGTTATACTTGTACCTACCACTATACTTGCTTTTCAACATTATTTAACATTTTCTGAAAGATTAAAAGAATTTCCTGTGACAGTAGAATATATAAATCGTTTTCGTACTAGTAAAGAACAAAAAGAAATTTTAAGACAATTAGCAGAAGGGAAAATTGAAATAATTATAGGAACTCATAGACTTTTAAGCAAAGATGTGAAATTTAACGATTTAGGACTTTTAATTATAGACGAAGAGCAGAAATTTGGTGTAGCAGCTAAAGAAAAAATAAGACAATTAAAAACTAATGTAGATACATTATACCTCTCTGCTACTCCTATACCCCGTACTCTACAAATGTCTCTGATGGGGGCTAGAGATATCAGTGTGCTACGAACTCCACCTCCTAATCGCAAACCAATACATACTGAAGTAAGAACTTTTGAACATAAATTTATAAAAAAAGCAATTGAAAATGAGATAGAGAGAGGAGGTCAAGTTTTTTTTATTCATAACAATATAGAAACTATAACTGAAATAGCTAATTTAATTGAAACTTTAGTACCTGAAGCTAGAGTCGGTATAGCTCATGGGCGCATGAAATCTGATGAAATAGAAACCGTTACTATGGCTTTTCTAAAAGGCAAAATAGATGTGCTGATATCTACTACCATTATAGAGTCAGGTATAGACATGCCTATGGCTAATACTATTTTTATCAATGACGGACAAAATTTTGGACTCAGTGATTTACATCAATTGCGTGGTAGAGTAGGTCGTAGAAACCAAAAAGCTTTTTGCTATATACTGATACCTCCTACTAGGTTTCTCTCTTCGATAGCACAAAAGAGATTAAAAACTATTGAGGAGTTTAGCGATCTAGGATCTGGCTTTTCGGTAGCTATAAAAGATTTAGAAATTCGTGGAGCTGGTTCTATCTTTGGTGCTGAGCAGAGTGGTTTCATAGAAGATGTAGGTTATGAAATGTATCAAAAAATACTCGATGAGACTCTAATAGAACTACGTCAAGAACTGAATATGCCTATAACTGATAATGAACTTAATATACCCTCTTCGGAGATTACTATTGATACTGATCGAAGTATTTTTATTCCTGAATTTTATGCGCCTACTAGCATCGAACGCATTAAATTGTATAGAGAACTTAATGAATCTAATAGTGAGAATCAACTAAATGATATCATAGAGATGATGATAGATCGCTTCGGACCATTACCTCCAGAAACAATCGAATTAATAGATGCTATTAAACTCAAATGGTTGGCTCAGCAGCTGTATATAGAAAAAATCACTTTATACAAAAATATTCTTACTCTTTATTTCTCCTCAAAAGACTATTACAAAGATAAAATTATTCAAAAATTACCAAATATATTAGATTTCATACAAAATCATCCTAAAAATACTAATATGAAACAAGATACACATCGTATCATACTCAGCATAGAACCTACACGTAATTTCAAAATGGCGAGAAAATATCTCGAAGAAATCTTAGAAAAAAAAGCAGAAACCATTGAAAATGTCTGATAGAGTGGGAGAGAGGCTGATTTTTTTATAGAAAAATAATAATACTATTACAATTTTACTATCACAATTTTGTTTTAGTATACATTATTGATATGTGTGTTGTACAATCCTATATATTAATTAAATATAAAAATTAGGTTCTATAACGTTTATTGTGGGTAAAAACATTTTAGATTGTTACAAAAAAATAACTATTTTTTAATTATTTAGGTTATTTTTTTACCACAAAGGGCACCAAGTTATTACACAAAGTCCACAAAGTGCCATTTATAACCCTTTTAATTCCATCTTTTTTGTATGTCTATTTAATAAAACAATTAATTATAATTCATAATTTTACCGATTACTCATTATAACGACATATTAAAATATTATCAAAAATTGAAAAAATAATGATAATTTCATGCTAAAAAGAAAAAAACAATATAATAAATCTTAATTTTGTATGAAAATTATTAAATAGATTGATTGTTTACAAAAACATTTAATTTTAATATCATATTTAGTTTGATTTAAAAAAATTGTTATTATGGAAAATGAAAATACTTCTTTTATAGAACTGGTCAAACGTCGTTATAGTGTGAGATCATACAGTGATAAGCCAGTAGAAGATAAAAAAATAATAAAATGTCTACAAGCTGTTCATTTAGCACCATCTGCCTGTAATGCTCAACCGTGGAAATTTATTGTTGTTAATGAGCCTAATCTTAAAAATCAAATTGCTGATGCTACATCTAAGGGCATAGTACCTATTAATCATTTTACTAAACAGGCTCCAGTTCATGTAGTTGTGATAATGGAAAGACCAAATATATCATCTACCTTAGGTTCAGTAATCAAAGATAAGCCTTATAATTTGATAGATATTGGCATTGCTACGGCTCATTTCTGTTTACAAGCGACAGAATTAGGGCTTGGTACTTGTATTGTTGGTTGGTTTAATGAGAAAAAAGTACGGTCATTACTTCATATTCCTGCATCTAGTAGGCCTGTTCTGATTATCACTATAGGTTATCCTAAAAATGATGAATTTCCAGAGAAAAAACGTAAACCCTTCGAAAAAATCTACAACTTCAATGATTATAAAGGCAAAATGAATGATTAAAATGACAAATAAAGGCAAACAAGGAAGCTTTTTTGATAATATATATTAAAACAGTCTGTAATAATCGCAACATAATGAATCTTTTTTTAATAAATGAATATGCCCACCATAAAAAATTGGATATCAGCTTTTAGATTACGAACACTTTTTTTGGCCATAGCAACTGTGATATTAGGAAGCAGTCTAGCCTGGCACGAAGGAATGTTTTATGGTAAAATATTCTTTCTGACACTGATTTTAGCTGTATCATTACAAATCTTGTCTAACTTGGCAAATGATTTGGGAGATTATCAAAAAGGTACAGATACTACTGGAGATCGTAAGGGTCCCATTCGCACCCTTCAGAGTGGATATATTTCTGTAAAGCAAATGAAAAAAGCTGTAGGATTGGTTATAATATGGGTAGCTATTATCGGATTAACACTTGTTAATTACTCTACTAAGTTTATTGGATGGAAATCGACAATCATTATGCTTATTATTGGACTTCTTTGCATATTAGCGGCAGTTTTTTATACCTTGAGCAAACATGCTTATGGATATAAAGGGTGGGGCGATTTCTTCGCTTTTTTATTTTTTGGTCCTGTTGCTGTTATTGGTACTTATTTTTTACATGTGCATTCTCTTGATTTTCAACCTGTACTACCAGCCATTGGTATGGGATTGACTAGTACAATGATTCTGAATATTAATAATATGCGAGATATTGACAATGACCTCGCTTCTGGCAAAATTACTATTGCTGTCAAGCTTGGATTGAAAAATGCAAAGATTTATCACCTTATTCTCACATGCTCAATGTGTTTATGCTTTATTTCTTATAGTATTATTTATGCGTCATTTCCTTGGCATAGATATTTATATACATTTGTCTTTTTATTGTCTTTTATAATGTTTTTTAAAATTTTTCATAAAAGTGGTAAAGACTTGGATCCTTATTTGAAATATACTTCTCTATTTAGCTTGTTACTTGTCATAGCATTTGCATTATGCATTAATTAATTATTTTCAATTTAAGGTTTAACTGAAAATAATTAAACATTTAAATCAAATTTTAACATTTGTTTGTTAGTTTTAACAATTTTTTACTGTTATCATTTCATTTAGTCATTCAATAGTTTGTTTAATACCTTTATTACATCTCAACATGCATCATCAAATAATTAAATCGATAAAATATAAACAACAATAAATAGTTTAGAAGAATACCAAAACATTAACATATGTAAATTATTTATTAGATACTAATTAATTTTTATAAAATAATCAGTTTACATTAATCAATTTATTACTAATTTACAAAAGTAAATATATTTACAATGGTAAATTAAACAAAAATTATCTAATATTATTATAAAGTATTATAAATATGCTTATATCTCGTTTATAATTGCCTTTAAATAATTGATTATCAGTATATTAATATTGATATGTTCAAGTAATACTTTAAAATATTAAACAAAAATTATTTTATTTCAAAATAGATTATTATAATTAGTAATTAGCTGTATATCAATCAAATAAGTTAAAATATTAAACCTTTACTTTAATGTTTACATTAATCAACTTATAATTATACATTTTTAAATTGATTAAAATAATTCAATTTAAAAAAATAATTTAATTTTGTAAATAAAAAAATATGTTAGATAGAATTATTAAAATAATGGAATATTATAAACTCACTCCATCAGAATTTGCAGATACTCTAGAAATCGATCGTTCACGTTTATCTCATATTCTAAATGGCCGTAATAAACCATCTCTAGAAGTAGTTATGAAAATACTCGAGAATTTTCCTGATATTAGTTCAGAATGGTTATTATTTGACAAAGGGGATATGTTTAAGAAGAAAATATTTAGTAAAGATCAATTACAAACAGGAGAATTAGATTTGATCATTCCTGAAAAAACTAAACAAAAAATTAAAGACGATAAGATAATAGATGATTTGTCAATAAATGAGCAAACAAAAGAAACAGTACCACCATCTACTACCGAGCAAACTGAGAGCCCTATAGCAGATATTCAAGAGGATGATATCTCAAAAGCTGAAATGAAACCAATCAGACAAAAAGATATCATTAGTATAGTATGGTTCTTTTCTGATGGAACCTATAAATATTTTTATCCTGAAAGTTAAAATATATCAAGTAAATGCAACTTAATATAATTAGATATTTATTATAAAGTCACAATATTTTTATAACACTCTAATCATTTATTCAAACACTAAAGCTACTAAAAATATACAAATGTCAAGTTAGATTAAAATATTTCTTTTTTAGTAAAAAGCAACTCTATCTCTCTTTTAGCACTTTCTTCGTTTTCGCTTCCATGAATAGCATTAGCTCTGATACTAGTACCATATTGATATCTAAGAGTACCAGGTTTAGAAGTAGCAGGATCAGTTGTTCCCATTAGATTTCTGAAATCTTCTATGGCATTTTCTTTTTCTAAAACTGTTGCCACAATAGGCCCAGAGCTCATAAACTCTACTAATTCATTGAAAAATTCCATATCTTTATGTTCTTGATAAAAAGTAGAGGCTAATGTTTTAGTCATTTTCATCATTTTTAGAGCCCTAAGCTTGAAACCATTTGCACAAATGGTATGTAGGATAGCACCTGTATGACCATTTTGCACTGCTGTAGGTTTAATAATTGCAAGAGTACGTTGTATTGCCATAATAATATATTTTTTAAATTTGCAAAATTTTGCATGCTAAATTAAAATATTTTTTTAATATGAAAAATAATGCTAAACTTTTAAAATTGAAATCAATTTTTATGAGTAAGAAGAAACACAAAATAGTAGTAACTACTCATAAAAACCCCGATGGCGACGCTTTAGGATCATCCTTAGCCCTTAGTCGTTTCCTAAAAAAAATTGGACATAACGTCAATACTATTATACCTGATGCTATCCCTTCATTTTACAAATGGATGCCAGGTATCGATGATAGCTACATATTTGATAATGATCATGAGTTATGTGATTCTTTGATATCTGATTCTGATATATTTATTGCTACAGATTTCAATTCCTTAACCCGCAATTTAAAAATGTCGTGTTCGACACAAAGTATTAAAGCTTTTAGTATTTGTATAGATCATCATTTAAATCCTCCTGAGGATGAATGGAATTTATTGATATCTGATACTAAGGTTTCTTCGACTTCTGAGATTATCTATGATATTATAGATTTCATAAATCCTAGTATGTTTGATAAAGAGATAGCTGAGTGTATTTATACTGGCATTTATACTGATACTAACAAATTTTTTCATTGCTGTGATCATTCACATCCATATGAAATAATGACTAATCTGATTAAAATGGGAGTGAATGTTAATAAAATTAATAACCTCATTTATAATTCTTATACTTATGATAGATTTAAACTTTTAGGTTATAGTATTTACAAAAAACTTAATTTTATTGAAAATAAAGGTGCAGCTTATATTATTTTGACACAAAAAGAACTACAAAAGTTTAATTATGAACCAGGATATACCGAAGGTATAGTGAGTATGCCTCTGAGTATAGAAAAAGTAAATATTTCAGCTTTGATCTCCGAGAGAAAGGATCGAATAAAGATTAGTTTGCGTAGTAAAACGAATTATGACGTGAGATATTTAGCTCAACGATATTTTAATGGCGGTGGACACAAAAATGCCTCTGGAGCCGATTTTTATGGCTCTTTAGATGATGCAGAAAAAATATTACTAAAAGCAATAGAAGAATTGTTTTGAGTATCAATATACAACAAATTAGAAACATTTTTTAATACATAATATATTAAAAAATTGATTTAGTACTTAAAGATCAAAAAAAAAATTATTATTTCTAATTTTTATTAAAAGGATTTAAATTTTTACAAAATAAACTTGAAAAAATATAAAGACTTTTGTAATTTTGCCAAAAACAAAGTTATGAAAGTAAAAAATTTATGTACGACACTCATAATGGTGATGTCAATAAATCTATTTGCACAAAAAGTAAATCATACTGAAATCTTTAAAGATAATAATGCAATAATCACTGTAAACCTCATTCAAGATGTTTATTACGAAAATTATGACAATAAAAATGCAAAGGAGACTCTAGAATTTATTTCAGATGGAGATGGCACTGTCTATACTTTTGACTCATTAAGCACTATACCTACTTCAGGTGTTGAAAAACTATTTTCAAATTCATTTATTGTTAATACTAGCTTTACTATATCTAATGGAGACATTTTAAAAATCAATAATAATGATACCATTATATTAAGTAATGGCGTTACAATTAATATTGAAGGTTATGCTGATTTTACTCCTTCAGATACTGCTTTAGTTACTAGATCAGATGCTTCTGCAAACCCTAAAGGCATTTATATAAAAGGAGACAATTCTCGTGCTACAATACAAAATATGAGATTTGAATATGCTGGTATTAAATCTAGTAGCCCTATAGGTATAGAGATAAGAAATTGTACATTTACTCTAGTAAATACCAAACTTAGCTCTTCGGCTATTAACTTACTAAATGGTAATAATGTTATCGAAAACTGTATATTTATAAGTAATCAAAGTTCAGCAGTAGCTAGTGGATCTAATGTATCTTGTTCTTTATCTTTTAAATATAATTATCTATATGATAATAACACTAACAATACTAATAGACCTCAAATAAATATGGGACCATCCGGAGATGGTACAATAGAGATTGTAGGAAATGTAATAATAGGAGCACAAAGATCAAAAGTTGGTGGTATAGGAGTAGCTAATTTGTTGGGAGTTTCAGGAGTCAATAATGTAATTATTAGTGATAATTTCGTTAATAATTGCCGTTATGGTATCACGACTAATGGAAAGATGAATGCATTGATATCAAATAATCAAATAATTGACAATAAATATGATCCTGATCCTATGACTGGTGGTAGTGGCATTAGTATCTATGATCAAAATAATATACAAAATACAATGATTACCGGTAATCATATCGAAGAAAATTTATGGGGTATTACAATAGTGAGCGGTGGCAATGTAAATATTGGTAAATTATGTGTAGACTCTACTGATAGTGAATTTAATCCTGGACTAAATGTTTTTGTAAATAATGGTAATAATGGTATACTGTATGATTTGTACAACAATTCTCCAAATACTATCTATGCTCAAGGTAATACATGGAATGTAGAAGTACAAGATTCTGTAAGTATCGAAGAGGTCATTTATCATAAAAATGATGATCCTAACCTGGGTGAAGTAATCTTTATGTATCATCCCGATAACGTTTATACAGATGATTTCTATAATAGTGAATTTAATTATTTCATAAATAATAATAAAATCTATTTCTACGATCAGATACCTTCTAACATCAATATATATAATATAAATGGCTCTATAGTATATTCTATTAATAACAATACAAATAATATCATTTCACTAGAAAATATAATGCCAGGAATTTATATTTTAAACATTTTAAGTAATAACAAAGAATATAATAGCAAAATTATTATAAATTAAACATTAAGAGAGCTGTAATTATAATTAAAATAAATTATTTAATAATGCATAATCAATAATACTTTTTACCAAATCTAATTTGGTAAAAAGTATTATTAACAAATAAATATATTTTTTATATTAATTAATATTAATTATATATAAATTAACAAAAAACACAAAAAAGAAAGTAGTAAAAAATAGATATTTTTTATTTTAGACAAATTAAGTATGATTATTATTTATATTTAACCACTAAATCACACCTTCAGTCTCCTTGTCATCCCAGTCTCCCAGTCTCCAATTCTCCCAAGTCACTAAACAGGATCTACATCTATATCCACAAGCACTCCTCGCCACGCTTTATTTCTTTTAAGAGTATAGAATACTACCTCATTTATTTTTTGTTTTTTGTCTTTTAGTAAGTTATCACGTGGTATTTTTATCAAAATCTGACGATAATAATAATCTCTGATTTTTGAAATTACTGGTTCTACAGGTCCTTTCACATATTCGGCATCTATGATATTTCGTATTTTTTCTGTTAGAGCATCGGCAGCTATTTTTAGAATATCTTCTTTTTTGTGTCTCAATTGTATTTGTATTAATCTATAATATGGTGGGTATTTGAATTGCCATCTATCTTTTAATTCATTTTCGGCAAAATCTTCATAATTATTATTTACTAAATAGGGTAGGATAGGATTATTGAGAGCATAAGTCTGAATATAAACTCTACCCTGTACCTCTCTACGTCCAGCTCTACCAGCTACCTGCATCAGCAGTTGCAGAGCATGCTCATAAACGCGAAAATTAGGGTAGGCAAGTAAATTATCTGCATTCAAGACTCCAACTAACTGAATATTAGAAAAGTCTAATCCTTTTGATATCATTTGTGTACCCACGAGTATTTGAGTTTCACGTCGCTCAAATCTTTGAATTATCTCCTTGAAAGCATGCTTTCGTCTAGTGGTATCTAAATCTAATCTATCAATTCGATAATCAGGAAAATATTTTTGCAACTCGGTTTCTACTCTTTCTGTTCCAAATCCTTTGAATATCAACTTATTAGATTTACACTTTGGACAAAAAGTAGGTATATCAATCGTATAACCGCAGTAGTGGCATTTTAGCACATTTTCGCTTTTGTGATAGGTGAGATTAACGTCACAATGTGGGCAAGGAAAAATATATCCACAATTTTTGCATTCCATCCACGATGAGTAGCCACGACGATTTTGAAATAGCAAAACTTGTCTTCCTGCCTTTACTTCATCGTCAATAGCTTTTAATAATGGATGGCTGAAGTGCCCTCTCACTTTGCCTTGCTGCATCATAGATTTCATATCCACAATTTCTATCAATGGCGGTATGATGCCAGAATATCTTTCTTTTATTTCTACGAAACCTATCTTTTTAATTTTAGCATTATACCAACTTTCTAAACTCGGTGTAGCACTTCCCATAATTAGATTAGCATGATGATTGTTTGCTAATATATAACTCATATCTCGAGCATGATATCTTGGATTTAAATCTTGTTGTTTATAAGATGGATCATGCTCTTCATCTACTACTACCAAACCTAAATTGTAAAATGGCAAAAATAATGCTGAGCGCGGTCCTACAACTATACATGATGGATCGTCTTTTTCCCAAAGATCCAATAGTTTATTCCAAATTTCTACACGTTCATGCAAATTGAATTTACTATGATAAACTAATATTTTATCCCCAAAATATTTCTGTAACCTATTAACTAAATAAGTTGTAAGGCTAATTTCGGGTAAAAGATACAACACCTGCTTGCCCGCATCTAGATATTCCTGTATCAATGAGGAATATATCTCTGTTTTACCACTTCCTGGTACACCATACAAAAGTACATGCTTGTTTTTGTTTATGTAATTTTTTATCTCTTGATAAGCTGATTTTTGTATATCTGATAATATAATTTCCTCAATCTCATTTGTAGTAGCAAATTTGTTTTCAATCCTAGATATAGTTTCAGAAGTTTCTATTATATATCCTTTTTTTATTAATGATTGTATAGCTGAGATAGAAAACTTATTTGTTAGCTCAGCTTTGGGTATTTTAGTCTGTCCCTGCGAGCGCTTCTGAAGTAGATAAAGAATAACATCTATCTGTTTAGGAGCCCTTCTTTCTAATTTATTTATTTTGTCATTGAAATCTTTTGAATCGAGAAACTCTTCACTCAGATTAATAAATTTAACATTTTTGGGAATATATTTCTCCTCGCATTCTTCAGTAGGATATATTATATTTTTATCAATGCAAGATTTGATAAATCTTTGTATATTTTTTATACCTAATAATTTTTGTATATCCTCATTTGTGATAAATTCTCGTTCTAGCAAAATTTCATAAATTAAATTTTCCTCTTCAGTCTTGATAGAGGAGAGATCTATATCTGGATGTAGTTGATATTTAGTTTCAGATTGTATCTTTAGTCCACTAGGTAGGGCATTATTCAATACATCTCCGATATTTGCTAGATAATAGTCAGCTACCCATTTATAGAGTTCCCATTGCTCATTATTTATTATTGGTTTATCATCTAATACTTCTAAAATATATTTGATTTCATCTATATTATTGGTAAATACATCTATGTATTGCAATTGTTCATCTGAAAGAATGTCTATTACTACACCAGCATATAATTTTTTAGCACCGAATGGCACTATTACTCGAATTCCCCATTGAATATCATGCTCTATATCTGATGGTACACGATAAATAAAAGTTTTATCTATTGGCAATGGCAAAGCAACATTTACTAGCATTAAAATTATTTTATATTTTACAAATATAACAATAATGTTAATAAAATGTAATGGTGATATCTCTCTTTTAACACACAAACATCGACCTTTAGCTTAGGGTTAGACAAAGGAATGGGGATGGCCTTTGGCCTAAAAATAGATAAGTGATTCACCATTAAGGGCCAGGTAGCAAAGTGCTAGATATTAACTTTTAAACTTATTTAAAATTCTATTTAACATAATATAAATTATAGGACAAAAGAATATATGCAAAATTACAAAACTAAAATATGATAGATATAATCTATATAACATATATTTACTGTACTATTGAGTTTATTCTAAATGAGTATTTCATGTGTTATTTTTTTTAAAACATATAGAACTTTTAATTAACAGGAAAAAAATTAGAATTATTATTTCATTGTGGCAACATAATATTTTTCTGTTAAAATTTATTTTATGTTTTATTATTATTATAATTACAATAATTTCTTAATATTTTTTATTGAAAATTTTTGATTTATTCTATCATTATTTTTTTTTAAAGATATTTATAAAATTATTTATTTATAATTATTCCTTTCTGTCATTTTGGCACTAATTATTACATTAGGAATGTATTTTGATAGCATAAATGAAAAAATTATTATGAGAAAAGGATTCATAGATGTAAAAAGTGAAGATATTTTTCCTATCATCAAAAAATATTTATACACTGATACAGATATATTTTTGCGTGAGTTAATATCTAATGCTATAGATGCTACAGCTAAATTGTCTAAATTAGTTTCGCTACGAAAAGCTGAACTCGAATTGGGCGACCTTACCATAAAAGTAGAACATGATCCAAAGAAAAAAATCATTAAAGTAATAGATCGAGGTATCGGCATGACGACAGAAGAGGTAGAAAAATATATTACTCAAATAGCTTTTAGCGGTGCACAAGAATTTGTTGAAAAATATTTAAAAAATCAAGAAAAAGTCGAAGATCTAATCGGTCATTTTGGGTTAGGATTTTACTCTGCTTTTATGGCAGCTGACAAAGTAGAAATATATTCAAAATCTTATTTACCCGAAACCAAAGGTGTACATTGGGTTTGCGAAGGTACTACAGAATATACTATTGAAGAGGTAGATTTGCCCGACCGCGGTACTACAGTAATCTTGCATCTTAGTGAGGATGCTAATGAATATAATGATGAATATAATATTTTGAACATATTAAAAAAGTATTGCCGTTTCTTGCCCTATCCTATTCAATTCGGTACAGAAAAGAAAAATATAGGTACACCTGAAAAACCAGAATACATAGATATACCTCGTATAATAAATAATACTCAACCATTGTGGAAAAAAAATATAAATGAGCTAAAAGATGAGGATTATCTCAATTTTTACGAAGAGCTTTATCCATATTCATTAGAAAAACCACTTTTTTGGATTCATCTAAATGTAGATTACCCATTTACACTTAATGGTATTTTGTATTTTCCAGAGATTAAAAATACAATAGAACCTCAACGTAACAAAATTCAACTGTATTGTAATCAAGTCTTTGTCACTGATAATCTAGAAGATATAGTCCCCGATTTTCTGATGTTGCTACATGGAGTAATAGATACACCAGATATACCTCTCAATGTCAGTAGAAGTACTCTGCAAGCTGATGCTAATGTTCGTAAAATAAAAAATCATATTACTAAGCGTGTAGCTGATACCCTAGAAGAGATGTTTTTGAAAGATAGAAAAGATTTCGAAAATAAGTGGCCAGCTCTCAGAGATTTTGTTAGATTTGGCATAATGACTCATCAAGATTTTAAACAAAAAGCTATTAATTTCGCTTTATTCGAAGATATCAATCATAATTTTTATACTCTTAATGAGTTAAAAGAAAAAATAAAAGATACTCAAACAGATAAAAATAAAAAAATTGTCGTGCCTTACGCTACAGATATTGATTCACAACATTCATTTATAAAACCTGCAATCGATAAAGGCTATACTGTGATTTTACTAAATTCTATTTTAGATTCTCATTTTGTAGATTTTCTAGACAGAGAATATGAAGATCTTAGTTTTAAACGTATAGATTCAGATACCTTAGATAGTTTAATAGAAAAGGATAAAAAATCTGATGTAGCAAAAATATCTGAACAACAAGAACAAGAGTTACAAAAATTATTTGAATCGCTCCTTCCTAAAGATTTAAAAAATGCAAATATCTCAATATCTATTCGTAATATGCCAGATGAATCTCTCCCTGTAGTAATGGTGCAACCTGAAATATTACGTAGATTTAGAGAAATGGCAGCGCTTGGTGGTATGGAATACTTAGAAGGATTAAAAAAAGAATACACTATGATCATAAACTCTGCTCACCCTCTCATCGAAGAGATTTTAAATTATAATGATAATAATGAAAAAAATAAAAAAGTTGAACAATTGATAGATCTGGCATTGATATCTCAAAATTTACTCGATGGCGAAAAACTTACTGATTTCATTAAGAGAAGTATTGAAATTATGAAATAATTTATGTATGTTTGTTTGTGAATAAGTAAAAATGAATATTTTAGTACATTTATTTTTTGCTCCTGATGATGATGAAGTCATTTTAGGTAATTTTATAGCTGATTATATAAGGGGTTTTAATAGACTTAAATCATATACAAAAAATATACAAAAAGGAATAAAACTACATCAATGGATAGATAATTACTCAGATAGTAACTCTAGTGTAAAAAAATCTATCCGTCGTTTAAATCCTCTATTACAACATTATGCCCCGGTAGCGGTGGATATTATCTATGATCATTTTATGGCAAATCATTGGGAACAATTTGCTACTAAACCTTTTTTGATAGCTATTAATGAGTTCTATATTTTACTTGAAAATAATTATAACATTTTACCTACTAAAGCTCAGAAAGCTGTAGATCACATGATTACAAATAATTGGTTATTGATGTACAAGGATATTTCGGGCTTACAAAATGTTTTTGAATGGATGTCAGGTAAAACAAGCTTCGATTCTGAGTTACCTAGTGCCGTAGAAGTTTTACTAGATAATTATTCAGAGTTTGAAAATGATTTTTTGGTTTTTATTCAAAAAATGATGATCGATTTCAAAAATAGTGAAATTTATAGATATATTAATAAGTGAAATCATTAGTTATAATTAAGTTGTTGTGATTTTATATTTTATTAAGATAAAAACTCAATATTTATAGACGAATAAGTAATTGTGTGTATACTAAATCACCTATTGCAATTTCAGAACTGACACAAAATGTAATTAATTTTTAAAAAAAAATTTCTCTCCCCTACTCTATTACCTTATAAATAAGACTAATTTAATTACTTTGGTTTATCGTATAAATAAATCTAAATATCAAAACACTAACATGACAAGGCAAACCTGGTGACTGGAGCAAAATATAGAGAGCAAATCAAGGGCCTTATGTTACTAGTAATATATTTTAAAATATTAAAGTATGAAAGTTTTTTTTATAAATATAATTAAAATCGTAGCAATAATGATGATTGAGCCTTTATTTCCATTAATTTTGTTATTAGTAAATAAACAACATCGTGATAAATAAAATATATTTGAAAATCTTATATTACATTTTTGTATTTTTGTAAAAAAAAATTGAAATGAAAATAGCATTTATATTTTTTACACTAATAATTTCGAGCTTATTATCAGGTCAAAACAATAAAATTTTCACTTTACCTATAGACAATGAACCTGATAAAAGTTTGTCTTATGAGCAAGTAATGAAGCTTTCGCATGAACTAGCTAAACAATATAGCGATAATATTCATTTCACATATTTAGGTTTATCTGAGCAGAATGACACTATAGCGGCGTTGATTATTTTTAAAGATAAAGCAAATAATCCAACAGAAATTGCTAAGCAAAATAAAGTGACTCTGATGATACAGGCTGGAATACATGCTGGAGAACCTGATGGAATAGATGGAGGATTTATGCTTATTAGATCATTATTATCTAATCCTAGATATATGAATTTGCTAAATAATGTTACTATTATTTTTATTCCAGCTTTCAATGTGGATGGATTGAAATTATTAAGTCCCTATCATCGTATCAATCAAAATGGTCCTGAGCTTCAAGGCTGGAGAGCTAATGCACATAATCTAAATCTGAATAGGGATTATCTAAAAGCTAGCTCTATTGAGATGAAAAATTGGTTAAAATTTTATTATTATTGGAATCCAGATTTTTTTATAGATTGTCACACCACTGACGGTGCTGATTATCAATATGTGATGACTTTTGATATGCAATTACCGTCTTTCGTAAGTACTGATTTTAATAATTTTTTTGAACATAATTTTATTACATATTTTATAGATGAAATGGACAATAATGGCTTTCTTTCTACACAATATGTGGCTTTTAGAGATTGGTTTAGTCCTGAGAGTGGGTTGACTGCTTCTATTTATAGTCCTATTCTATCTCATGGCTATCCACTTCTGAATAATAAACCAGCATTATTACTAGAAACTCATATGTTAAAATCTTATAAACAAAGGGTTATGGCTACTCATCAAGCTTTACTTATAGTTTTAGAATGGTTAAGTAATAATAAAAATCTTTTAAAAAATCTTTTATTAAATGAAGATAATTACTCTCTATCAATGGCAAAACCAAATAAAACTTTTCCGATAACGTATAAGCTCACAGAACATCAAAATAAAAAAATATTGAAAGGATATGAGTATCATAAAGCCATAAGTCCTGTCACAGGTATATCTTATTATACATATGATAATACTAAGCCGATGGAGGTAGCTTTAGACTTTTGGGATTCTATTGAGGTAAAAACTAATGTCGTTTTGCCCTATGGATATTTACTAGGGCCAGAGTGGGAACATTTGATAGAAATACTTGAACTTCATCAAGTAACTTCTTATACTCTTTCTGAAATCTCAAAAATAAAAGTGCAATATTATTATTTGACTAAATTAAAATTTGATAATGCAATTTTTGAAGGTACTTTTAGCCCTATTTTTTCATATCAATTACGTGATACATTTATTGATTTGCCTAGAGGTAGTTATTTTATTCCAATTAATCAAAAAGCTTGGAAAAGTTTAGTCTATCTTTTAGAACCTGAATCTACAGTTGGTTTTATGCAAATGGGCTATTTCAATTCTATGTTTGAAAGAAAAGAATATGGAGAAATATACGTTCTAGATACTTTAGCTCAAAATATGTTAAATGATAAAAATATTGCTGATGCTTTTCGAGAAAAAAAATTAAAAGAACCTGAATTTGCTAATGATCCTTGGGCACAATTAATGTGGTTTTTTGATAATTCACCCTGGAAGGATCAGCGTATGCGAACTATTCCAGTTTTTAAAGTGATGGATAAAGAAAATTATCAAAAAGTAAATGAGTGAATTGTCTGAATTCTGATTTGTTTGTTTTTTTTTTAAAAAAAAAGATTTAGAATAAACTCATAACTCGCAAAATAATTCATTTAAAAATTATGTTCAAATTAAATCTCATCAATTTTCAAACATTTTAAGAAGCATTCATGTTACCTAGGATTTATGTTGCAAAAGTATATGGCATTGCAATACTCCCTTGTATTGATTTGGTTTATCTTTATTATAAATTAATTGTAAAGTGAGATTATTAATATAAAAGATAAAATTATTTATTGAAAACAATAAAGATAATGAGATGTATCAGTAGTCTAAAAGAAATTTATTAATTTTGCATAAAATTTAATTCAAAAGTTAAAACAATATTATTATTTAATTGATAATGAGAGGTATAGTAGCGATAGTAGGTCGTCCTAATGTAGGTAAAAGCACATTATTTAATAGATTAATTGGTAGCAGATTGGCTATAGAAGATCCTACAAGTGGAGTAACGCGAGATAGGATTTATGGTAAATGCTATTGGAATGGGGTAGAATTTACAGTAATAGATACTGGCGGTGTAGTTATAAAATCAGATGATATTTTTCAACAAGAAATAAAAAAACAAGTAGATTTAGCCATTGATGAGGCTGATCTGATATTATTTGTCGTAGATACTCATGATGGTATCACTCCATTAGATATAGATATAGCAAATTTATTAAGACCTCAGAGAAAGCCAGTATTATTAATAGCAAATAAAACTGATAGTAGTTCTATATATCATTATCATACCGAATTTTATCAATTAGGCTTCGACAAAATCTTTCCTATTTCTGCCAAAAATGGCTTAGGCACAGGAGAAATGTTAGATGTAGTAGTAGAACTTTTACCAGAAATGAAAGATGATGAATTAGACTATCCACGCATAGCTATAGTAGGCAAACCAAATGTAGGCAAATCTACTATATTAAATACTTTGCTTGGTTCAGAGAGGTCTATAGTAACACCTATAGCAGGTACTACTCGAGATACTATTTATGAAGTGTACAATAAATTTGATCATAAATTTTATCTAGTAGATACTGCAGGAATACGAAAAAAAAGTAAAATAAATGATAATATAGAATTCTATTCTATCACTCGTAGTATACGGGCAATAGAAAGTGCAGATGTATGTATATTAGTACTAGATGCTACCGAAGGGATAGGTGCTCAAGATTTAAATATTTTAAGCATTATCAATGATAATAAAAAAAGCGTAGTTTTAGCTGTAAATAAATGGGATTTAATAGACAAAGATACTAAAACTGCTAATGAATATCGAAAAATGTTGATGGAAAAACTCGCTCCACAAGATCATATACCTATTATATTTACTAGTGCAATAAAACGACAGAGACTTTTGCAAGTTTTGGAAGTAGTGAAAAAAGTTTATGATGAGCGAAAAAAAAGAATTCCTACATCTACATTAAATAAAATCATGCTTAATGAGTTTGAAAAAAATCCACCACCATTATATAAAGGCAAAAAGGTAAAAATAAAATATTGCACACAGCTACCCACTCCATACCCATCATTTGTATTTTTTTGCAATTCACCACGATATATAAAAGAACCATATAAAAGATTTACCGAAAACAAAATACGTCAACATTTCGGTTTTGATGGCAACCCAGTGATAATATATTTCAGAGAAAAATAAAATATGAGATTAGATAAATTTTTATGGTATGTGAGATTATTTAAAACAAGGTCGCTAGCATCTGAACAATGCAAAAAATCTAGAATAAAAGTAAATAATCAAATAGCTAAACCATCTAAAGAAGTGCACGAAGGAGACATAGTAGAAATAAAATGTACCTATTATGTAAAAACTATAAAAATTACTGCTTTACCACATCAGAGAATCGGGCCTAAAATCGTAAATCAATTTATAGAAGATCTAACACCTGATGAGGAGTATCAAAAATCGGATATGATACGTTATGATTTATCTCCATACAAGCCGAAATGGAAAGGTAGACCTACCAAAAAAGATAGAAGAGATATAGATAATTTTTTAAATGATATACTAAATAATTGAAAAAATTATCAAATCTTAAACTCAAAGTTGAAAAAAATATTATGTTGTAGAAAAATATTCTTGTCTTTAGGTTGCCATAATTGATAATTAATAGAAAAATTTATTTTTTGCGCTGGATTATAATTAAACCCTATAACATATCCATTACCTGGATAATGACTGTACCAGCTTTCATTGTCAATATATATATTTTTTACATATAACTTATCAAACCTAGCAATAAAGCTAAATTTATTATAGAAATTATAAATACTATAAATAGAAAAACCATATAAATCATTATTATTAATAAAAATATTGTTTTTTCTATAATTATACTCTGCTGCTATTTTGAATCTATTATCATATTGATAACCAGTAAAAATAGAAAAAAGTTGCCTCTCAGCTGGTCTAAGTGAATCTTTAGATTTGGAATAATCATAATAAAAACGAATATGCAAACTCTCAATTGGTTTAATATCAATACCAGAAGCGACTTGTAAATCACCAAATAAATCTTGATCAAATCGATTACCCTCTCCATTTGTGAGAGCAAGGTCCAGATCTATGTAATCATTAATAGAAAAATAACTAATAATACCTAAGTCAGCACTAGGCAATTTGAAATATTTATCCTGAAAAGTTTCACTAATATATTTATAAGACCAAAATTTATCTTGAGTATTGTAATTATTTAATTCTATACAACCGATCTGTATTTTGATTTTGTCATTTGGCTTCCATTGTAACGAGGCTATTTTTAATTGCATCGTATAATTACTACCTATTCGTTCTTGGTAAATGACATATAGCAAATTATCTAAAGAATCTTTTACTTCTATCTTGTCTATTGTAGTTGGTTTATCAGCTTCTACTATTACTTGACCAATAAAATTATCATTAAATTGATACTGATAACCTAAATAAGCTCTACCAATGCCAAAACCAAATTTTTTATTTGCACCTTTTGTAGCATCATATTGAAAATTACCAAATACATGCAAGATTGGTTTGCTTTTATCAATGCTATCGCCTAATTGTGAAAATAAATTAAAAGAAATTAAAAAGATAAAAATAAATAAACAAAAATATTTCATTGCTATTGCAATATTTTTTTTAATTTACAAAAATAAAAAAAATATTATTCACAATAAAAAAACAAAACTATTTATACTGAAAATATAAAATTATTGTACCTTAAATTATTTTTAAACTCTCTGTTCTTTATTATGAAAAAATTAAATAAATTAGATATTTAGTTTCACAACAAAATATTTAAAAAACATAAACCTAGACAATTATTCAGAATAAAAATCTAAAAGGTATTAATATTTTTTCTATTATCTTATCTAGCACAGGTCTTTCTCGCCAACGATCATAATCAAATTCTATGCTATCTTGTTTTAGTTCACTAAAATATTTTTCTAATTCATTTACTACTACTGGATCTTTTGCTACCATATTTATTTCGTGCATATACAGATAGCTTCTATAATCATAATTACAACTACCTATCATATATTGTTCATTATCTAACAAAAGTAATTTGGCATGCAAGTTTGTAGGTAAATAAAAAAATATTCTAATGCCCGCTCTCCACAATTTTCCTAAATAATAATTTCTAAGTACATCCATAGAGCTTACATCGCTACGAAAAGGCAAATATATTTGTGTATCTACACCTCTAATGGCAGCTTCTATCAAAGCATCTATAGTAGATCCCATAGGCAAAAAATATGGAGTTGCCAGTTTTATAGATTTTTGAGAATTATCTAATAACCAATTAAGTTTTTTTCTGATTCTTTGCTTCCATATTGATGGTATTTCTCTGATTAATTCCATTCCATTTACATTATGTATTCGATGAAATTTTTTTTGATTAAAAGTATAAGTCTTATAATGTTTGAAATATAATTTTATAAAATAAACCAATCTACGTGCTAGATCAGGATCATCAAATTTAAAAATACTCTCGCGCCAATCGAGTGAATAATTTGAAATATTAGCCGAACCGAGGTATGATATTTGATCTATAACTATGATCTTGCGATGATTTCTTCGGTGAGCTTCTGAAAATATAGCTAATGATATAGGTATCGGTGTGAAAAAGCGTACTTGTCCACCAGCTTCTATCAGTGGTTTAAAAAAATTTGTGTCTGATTTTGCTCCGAAACTATCTACTAGCACATAAACTTTAATATTTTCTTTTGCTTTTTCGACTAGTGCATCTCTGACTCTGATGCCAGTCGGGTCATTTACAAATCTATAAATCTCAATATATATCCAATTTTTAGCATTATTTATTTCGTTTATCAAATCTTCTATCCATTCTCTAGGATATCTAAATAAAGCTAAAAAATTAGTTTCTTGCATTTTATATTAATTTTTAGGTAAAACAAAATTATTTTTATTTCTCGCATTCACATTTGCTAAAATATCAATGAAAGGTTGTATATCAGAATAGTAATTACCTGTCGGATAAAAAGCTGGCAAAACATGAGCTATTTTTTTTTGATAGTCTAAATAAGAAGGAATGATAGGTATCTGTGCACTATCGGCTATATAATAAAAACCCCTTTTCCAATTTTTAACAGGCTTGCGAGTGCCTTCAGGAGTTATTATCAACCACATTTCTGATGATTTATTAATTAGTTTAACTAGATACCTTGGTAAGTTTTTGGGATCTCCTCTATCTACTGGTATAGCTCCTAAAGATTTTAAAATTATTGATAATGGAAAAAAAAAGAACTCTTTTTTAATCAAAAATTTTGCTTTTACATTTAATTTTTTTAAAGCCAACCATCCTATTATAAAATCATAAATAGAAGTATGTGGTGCCATTATTAGTACTGCTTTTTTATATTTAGTTACATCCTCTTCAGTTTCTACTTTCCATCCTAATAATTTTAATAGTAAACTCGACAATGGCATGTTTATTTTTCCCAAAATTAAGATTTATTTTTTATTTAATTTTATCTATTAATATTTTTTAAAAAAAATTTATAATGAAAAGAACAGTTTCAATAGCGTTAATCATCTCATTGTCAGCTATTTTCATAGCTTGTAAAAATAGCGAATGTATCTATTGTGACAAAATACATCGAGGCAAATTAATAGATAGTATCAAGTTAGCAAATACTAATTACAAATATTCAGCATATATACCAGAGAGATATAAACATAAAAAATTACCAACCTTCATATTTTTTGACCCTCATGGTCATCCTGAGTTAGCAATGAAAAAGTATAAATCTATTGCAGACAGTTTAGGTGTAATATTTATTGGATATACACTATCATCTAATGAGACACCTGCTAATTTTTCATTATCATATTTCGAAATTTTCATAAGAGATATAAATCGCAAATTACCAGTAGATACTGCTAAATTATTTTTTGTTGGTTTCTCAGGTGGTAGTAGAGTGGCTACTATAGTACAGGAACAGTTTCAACCAGCCAAAGGACTCATATTGACTGGTGCATCTGCTTACAATCCAGAATTTTATTCTAAAAATATGATTCCTATTGTTCATATCGTGGGTATAAAAGATTTTAATTTTTCAGAATTTTTTCATCTTTTTACTCAATATGCAAATTCGCCTTCGATAGCTATTATTTTTTTTGATGGTAAACACCATTGGCCACCTCAAAACATTGTAGATTTAGCTATTAAAATGTTGATTTTTGATAAAACTAAAATGAAAAAGCAACCCAATTATTCATTAGACTCTATTCCTGAATTTTTTCTCTACCCTACTCTATTAAGTATGAAAAAATTCAATTTTTTAACATCTGAAGATCAATTGATAAAATCTTATGAAATTTTTAGTAAAAAAACTATGCCTATATTATTCGATATTTTTGAAAAAGAATGGTCAGAACAACAAAAAATTATTAATTTTTTTAATTTTGCTGATGATAAAAAACTAATAAAATATATAGATTCTCTTAGAAATATTTCTCTAAATTCTAATCATATTATTGACGAAATGAATTATGCACTAGCACAACGTTTATTATCTTTTATCGGTATAATATCTTTTTCATATTCTGCAAATCTTTTTCAACAAAATAATCCTGCTATGCAATCTATCTTAAATATTTATGAATATATAGAACCTGATAATAAAGATATGCTATATTTTCAAGTAAAATGGCATCTAAAAAATAATGACAGTGTAAAAGCTAATTTTTATTTACAAAAAGCTGATTCTTTATATCCAAATTTCAATGTATTTATAAAAAATTAATACAGATTACAAATAATTTATAATGACTACAATACTAGACCAAGTATACAAATATAAAAGCTAAAATAAAAATACAACAAGTGTAGATATCTTATTAAAATTAATGATTAGAAATATTTATTTTATTGATAAGTTGTACTTATTTTTGTAAAAAAAATGTTAAGTGTAGAAGTTGTTTTAAGTCCACTATTTTTGGATGAACCAAAGGTCATAACAAAGCCACCATTTAATAGTATAGTAATAGATGTATTGAGAGCTACTACAAGTATATGCACTGCATTTATGAATGGAGCGAAAGAAATAATACCTTTACAAAATGAAGCTAAAACATATGAATACAAAAACAAAGGTTATCTTTTAGCTGCTGAACGCGATGGTATCAAATTACCACATGCAGATTTGGGCAATAGTGCTGATGAATTTAGTATAAACCGTGTGAGAGGTAAATCTATTGCATATTTCACTACTAATGGTACTAAGACTATCTTGAGAGCTTATTCCATAGCTGAGGTTTATTTAGGATCTTTTCTTAATATTAGAGCATTAGCCGACCACCTGATTCAAGAAAATAAACCTATTGTATTGATTTCAAGTGGATGGAAGGATTTCCCTAACTTAGAAGATACTATCTGTGCAGGTGCTTTTGTACAATATTTATTGCTTCATGGTTATCAATGTATAGAAGATAGTGCATATATCGCATTAGATTTATGGGAGATGTCAAATAATAATTTAGAAGCTTATATAAAAAAAGCTTCTCATTACAAGAGACTTCACGACAAATTAAATTTAGCCCATATAGTACCTTACTCATTACAATTAAATATTACAAATGTCATACCATTTTTTGATGGAGAAAAAATCATAGATTTAAGCTAATAAAAATTAGATTATAAAAACTTTTTTTTATTAATTTTTTTTATTAATTTTGAATAAATAAATCATGTTTTTAAAAAAAAATGAAACAATTAGCGAAGCAATTAATAATAATTTTAATAACTACAACTATATCTATAAATCTCTTTGGTTGGGGATTTTTTGCCCATCCTAGGATCAATGAACATGCTATTTATTGTTTGCCACCAGAGATGGTAGGTTTTTATAAAAGACACAAGGATTATATTTCGCAGCATGCAGTAGATCCTGATAAGCGTTCATACGTAGATCCTATAGAAGCAGCTCGTCATTATATGGATATAAATCACTATGGACAATATCCTTTTGATATGGTTCCAAAGACATGGAATGATGCTGTGAAAAAATATACTGAAGATACACTTTATGCTTATGGCATCTTACCTTACCACCTAATAAAAATGTATTATAGACTTGTTGACGCCTTCAAAGAAGGTGATGCTGGCAAAATACTTTATCTAAGCGCTAATATAGGACATTATGTAGCTGATGCACATGTTCCATTACATTGTAACGAATATTACGATGGTAGAACTATAGAAGAAAAGGGAATACATGCATTGTGGGAAAGCAGAGCTGTAGAGGTGCTATATGATAATTTCAATCTCTTCGTAGGTAGAGCTAAATATATATCCAAACCAGTAGATGAATTTTGGAACTGGATTAAATTAGGTTATCTACAAAGTGATACCGTTTTAAGTGTATATGCTTATATGCTAAAGCATTATACGCCCTCTCAAATTTATACTATGGAGGATAGAAATAATATATTGATCAAGCAATATTCTAGAGAATTTGTCCAAGAGTTTAATGCTCTACTGCATAATATGATAGAAAGAAATTTTAGACGTGCTATACACAATGTAGCTTCATTCTGGTATACAGCATGGGTAGCTGCTGGGCAACCAAATTTAGATATTCTAGATGCAAAAGATTTTATTGCAAAACAAAAAAAAGAGGAAGAAGAATTAGATTATCTGTGGAAACACGGTAAACCACTTGGTAGACCTAACCCTGAATAAAATTATCTCTTTAATACATCGATTAAGGTAGTTTTTTTTTAATCTTTAATAATTTGGTATTATATAAAATTAAAGGGAGCATAAAAAATATGCTCCCTTAGATAATTATGGATAAATCTAATTTGTAAAAATTTAAATTAGATTATATGCAAAATTAAAAAAAATATTTTGAATCAACAAAGAGAATGAAATTAAATAATTTTTTTATTTTTGTAAAAAAATTTAATTATGAAAAGTACTATTATTTTTTCATTTTTTATGATTTTAGCTTGTTTAATAGCTAAAACGCAAAATAACCAAAATATTTATTTATATCCAGCTGATGATGTATTATTAAAGCTAAAAGTGATAGAAGATCCCCATCTAATTGTAGATTATATGATTTATGAGGATAACTTCAAAGCACTTTTTAATAAAGATTTTTCATTTGAAAAAACTGATACACTGATTGATGGTAAAAGGATTATCCCCGTAGTATTTCATATAATACATACTTATGGTAGCGAAAATATTAATAAAGCTCAAATACTGGATGGATTAGAAAAGATAAATATTGATTTTAATAAACAAAATGCAGACACTGTTAATACTTATGACTTATTTAAAAGTAGAGCTGCTAACTGTAATATAGAATTTCGTCTAGCCCAAAAAGATCCTAATGGTAACTGCACTGATGGGATAGTGAGGCATTACACACCAGAGACTAATTATGCATATTTCAATACTATGAAAAAGTATGTGTGGGATCCTACAAAATATATGAATATTTTTGTAGTTAATTTCATTTATCCCGAAGGGTTAGCTTTGCCAGAAGGAGCTTTGATAGGTGGTATGTCGCCCTTTCCTCCCGACAATCCACTTAGCCAAGCTCTTACAGGTGGAGATACAGATATAGATGGTGTACTGATTCGTCATGATTGTATAGGTGGTATAGGTACTGCTGAAAATTTTGCAGGCATGCCTTTAAATATGGTAAATCGCTATTTTACTCACGAATCTGGCCATTATTTCAATTTATATCATACTTTTCAAAATTTGATATTAGGACTTATACCTACTAGCAGTGGCTGTCCGTCTATGTTAGCAACAACGGGTGACGAGGTAGATGACACACCACCAGTAGATCAAGCTACACAGAATACATCAATTAGTTGTTTTACGCCAGGATCTAGAAATACTTGTACTGAAGATCCAGATGAACCAGATATGATAGAAAATTATATGGACTATCAATGGGGCTATTGTAATAATATATTCACATTGGGCCAATATCAAAGAATAGATGCTACACTTAATGGTTACAGGCGTAATTTATGGTCTGTAGAAAATTTACAAGCAACAGGTGTATTAGAAGAAGATTCACATGAATGTGCACCTATAGCAGATTTTTTCTCTAATACTCAATATGTCTGTGCTGGTAGTGAAATAAGCTTTTTCAATGCTTCATTTAATGGTACAGCTACAACATTTAATTGGACTTTTCAAGGTGGTAATCCTGATAATTCTACACTAGAAAATCCGACTATTATATACAATAGTCCTGGTGTTTATTCTGTTACATTTCAGGTAAATAATGCTCAAGGAACTAACACGCTTACTAAGGCCAATTATATTCATGTTTATAGCTCTACGACCAATAACACAGCACCTATTAGTGAATCTTTTGAGTACACTCCTATTAATGATTTTATAGTAATTAATGATACTGGCTCCGTATGGCAAATAAAAACTGGAACAAGCTATTCTGGAAATAAATGCATCTATTTAGCTAATTTCGTAGATAATGTGGCTGGCAGTAAAGACGAGTTCATCACACCTGCTTACAATCTTACTTCTTTACCTTCTGGTCATGCTAAAGTTTCGTTTAAAGTAGCTTATTCTGGTAAAATAATACCAAGTACTATTTTAACTCCTGCTGATACTATCTATGATAAATTGACGGTTTATATTTCTAATGATTGTGGTAAAACATGGCAAAGTAGATTAGTAAAATCTGGTCAAAACCTTATAACTACGGCTCCTATAGAATCAGAATTTACACCTTCATCCACAACTCAATGGGCCGAATTTAGCTTTATTATTCAATCATCTTATGTTCAAAATTATGATAATCTTAGATTGAAATTTAGCTTTTATTCTAATGGTGGCAACAATATTTATATAGATGATATTAATATTTTATCGATGTCTGATATCAATACTCAAGTGTTAGCAGGTAATCAAATTCAATTATATCCTAATCCTTTAAACGAGAATACTCAAATATATTTAGAATTGAATAATTCATATAAAGTTTCTCTACAAATAATAGATATTAATGGTAACTTAGTTCATAATATTTTAAATGATTATATGAACAATGGTAATTATTCGATTCCTTTAAACAATCTAAATAATTTATCTAATGGAATCTATTACATCAGAGTCAGATTAGATAATAATGAAACATTTTTGCCACTTTTGAAGCTGTAAAATATTAAAATAAATATTTCAACTCATTAGGCCCTTGACTCCTTATTTTTTTTAATCTTCTAAAATTTTGGTTATAGTTTTTATTTATTATACACTTAATCAAATTAATATAATTAAAATTAATACAAATCATCAATTTCAAATGTATTAATTAATTACATTTTTTACTTTATATTTGTATAAAAAAATGACCAATTTATTACAAATATCTCCAATAGATGGTAGATACTGCGAACAGACAAAAATTTTAGAAAATTATTTTTCTGAATTTGCATTAATAAAATATAGATTAAATGTAGAAATAAAATATTTCATAGCATTATGTAAAATACCATTACCAGAATTAGAAAATTTTTTAAATGAAGAACGAGAAAGATGGCTACTATCGATATACGAAAGTTTTTCTATCCAAGCAGCTAATGAGATCAAAGCAATAGAAAATGAAATACGCCATGATGTGAAAGCTGTAGAAAATTGGCTTAGAGTACAATTTGATAAAAAAGGATTCGAAAAAGAAAAAGAATTTATTCACTTTGGGCTCACCTCCCAAGATATTAATAATACAGCTTTCCCCATGATGATGCGAGATGCATGGTTTGAAGTTTTATATCCATCTATAGAAGAAATTTTAAATATTTTAAATGATTATTCTAACAAATGGTGGCAAATAATAATGCCTGCTCGTACTCATGGTCAATTAGCATCACCTACACGACTTGGTAAAGAAATAGCTGTTTTTATCGAAAGACTAAATAATCAACTTCATCTGATCAATTTCATTCCTTTTGCTGGTAAATTTGGCGGAGCGGTAGGTAATTTCAATGCTCACATAGTGGCTTATCCAGATATAGATTGGGTTAAATTTAGCAATGAGTTTCTTAGTAGTTTGGGACTTATACGATTGCAAAACACTACACAAATAGATCATTATGATTATTCTGCAGCTTTTTTTGATGCTTTGAAACGTATTAATAACATTTTATTAGATCTTAGTAGAGACTTTTGGCTTTACATCATGTTAGATTATTTTCATTTAAAAATAGATAAAAGAGAAGTCGGTAGCTCTACTATGCCACATAAAGTCAATCCTATAGATTTTGAAAACGCTGAAGGCAATTTAGGTATTGCTAATGCACAGCTAGAGCATTTATCTAATAAATTACCAATTTCTAGATTACAGAGAGATCTAAGTGATTCTACCGTTTTGAGAAATATTGGAGTACCCTATGCTCATTCTCTCATTGCATATAATTCTTTGAAATTTGGATTGAATAAATTAGATGTAAACAAATCTAAAATTGATGAAGATCTAGATAATCATTGGGAAATAATAGCCGAAGGCATACAAACTATCTTACGCAGATATGGTTATCCCAATCCTTATGAGGCCCTTAAACAATTCACAAGAGGTAAATCAGGTTTAAAAAAACATGATTTTGTTGATTTTATTAATCAATTAGATGTAAATGACGAAATAAAAGAAAAATTATTAAATCTCTCACCACATAATTATTACGGCATTTAATATTTTTTTAAAAAAAATGAATGAAGAATATCTTAAAAGTTTTCACACTTATTTGATGCTCGATAAGCATAATAGTAAAAATACTATAGATGCATACCTGAGGGATGTGAAAAAATTGATGAATTACTTTAATAATATAAATAAATCTTTCTTAGACGCTAATTTAAAAGATTTAGAAGGTTTTGTAAGTTTTTTATCAGAATTAGAGCTAGAAAGTAGTAGCTTGGCACGTATTATCTCAGGTATCAGATCATTTTATAATTTTTTATTAGAAGAAGAAATAATTAAAGAAAATCCTGCTGAACGATTAAAATTGCCAAAATTAACTCGAAAATTGCCAGAAGTATTATCTGTAGAAGAAATAGAGCAAATAATAGCAGTGATAGATCTAAGCAAGTTTGAAGGGCATCGCAATAAAGCCATAATAGAAGTTTTATATGGTTGCGGATTACGTGTCAGTGAACTTGTCAACTTGAAAATGATAGACTACTTCGAAGAAGAGACAATGATAAGGGTCATAGGCAAAGGTGATAAAGAACGATATGTCCCAATAGGCAGTAAAGCTAAAAAAGCTCTACACTATTATATAGAATATAGCAGGCCCCACTATCCTGTGATAACTCAATATCAGCAATATATTTTTTTGAATAGACGTGGTAAAAAATTGAGTAGAGAAATGATATTTATAATAGTAAAAGATTGTGCTGCTAAAGCGGGTATTAGCAAAAATGTGCACCCTCATACATTCAGACATAGCTTCGCTACACATATGATCGAAAATGGTGCAGATTTATTTGCCATACAAGAAATGCTAGGACACTCATCTATCACTACTACAGAAATCTATACACATATTTCTATGTCATACTTACGAGATGTTATAGAAAGTTGTCATCCTAGAAATAAAATATCTTAATTTTTTTTATCATATTTTTAACAATTCCTTCATTTTTAGCTTAATATCATACGGTCATTTATTATTTACCAATTCAAATATTTTAATTAATTTTGATAAAAAAGTGGATTTAGAAAACTTATCCAAAACAATGGCTAATGCTATTAATGAGTTAGCTAAGTTACCAGGTATTGGCAAGCGAACGGCTACACGTTTGGTAATGTTTTTAATAAGGCAAGATCCTCAATATATAAAAAAATTGAGTGAAAGTATAGCATTGCTTAGTACAAATCTATTTCTATGTCGGCAATGTCATAATGTTTCTGATGCTGAAATATGTAATATCTGCTCTGATATGGCTCGCGACACTACCATACTATGTGTAGTACAAAATATTCAAGATCTCATAGCCATAGAGCGATCCAGAGTATATAATGGGATTTATCATGTTTTAAATGGGTTAATCTCTCCTATTGATGGCATAACACCTGATAAAATATTTGTAAATGATATACCCGAGCGTTTAAGAAATAATGACATAAATGAAATTATTTTTGCTTTGCCAGCTACAGTAGAAGGCGATACTACTGCTTATTACATATTTAATATGTTGAAAGATGTGAATTCGTTATATTTTTCAGCTATTGCACGAGGCATATCTATCGGTGGTGATATAGAATATATCGATGAGTTAACCTTAGGTAAAGCCATTAAAAATCGTATTGATTTTTCAAAAGCTATAAAAAAATGAAAATTAAACATTATATTATATTTTTACTTTTATTTATTATAATATTTATAAGTTGTAAAACCTCAAAGATATCTACTAGCTATCCTTTTTATGAATTTTATCAAGCTACACCTTATAACATTAGATCTAATGCCTTTTTTTATCACTTGTCTGACTCTATTAGTATTTTGAATATAGAGATAGATACTACTAATTTACATTTCGTCAACTTACCAACGCCAGATAGTATTTTTTATAAAATTGCAAGAATAGAATGCAAAATTGATCTTTATGATTCATTAGATAAAATTTTGAAATCCTCAATATTTAAAATTTCTATTGCTGATACAATATCACGATGGGATACTACCATAAAACTTCAGATTAATCATCCATTCAAGGGTTATTGCAGATTATTCATCAAATCTGTAGATTTTGGTAAAAATTATACTGTCAAATATTTGAATATAGATAAAACCTCCCCATATAGTGCACAATGGTTTTATACTAATCTACAAGATAAACATTTTTTAAAAATAAGTGATACTTTTAAAATATATAATTCTGCATTTGATATAGATAGTTTGGTGTTTTCTGTATATAAATTCCCTCCTGTAGCTGCCCCACCATTTGTAACTGAATTGAACTTAAAAGACATTGAAATAGAAAAGATCAAAGATCATTCTATTTCTGCATCACAATCATGGGTAGCTACTTCAGATTTATTAAATACACTAATTAATGTATCGATAGATACTTTTTCTACAGGTATATTCTTTATAGTAGTACCAGCCCATTTTCCTGAAATTATTTATCCATATGAACTTGTGCCACCACTAAGGTATATTACTACTGATACAGAATTCAATAGTATGCTAAAATCTGAATATCCTAAAAAAACAGTAGATTCATTCTGGCTAGCACAAATAGGCGAGGCCAAAAGAGCAGCTGAAGTAATTAAAAAATATTATACTAGAGTGACAGATGCTGATAAATGGTTTACAGATATTCAACCTGGCTGGCAAACAGATAAAGGATTGATCTATATCGTGCAGGGGCCTCCAAATTATATTTACAGACTATATGATACAGAAATCTGGCTTTATGGTTCTAAAGACGAAATGTATGCTAAAAGTTATTATTTTTATCGTACTTATATACCCAATACCAAGATGTATACCTGGAAATTATATAGAAATAATGAATATAAGCCTTTTTGGTTTTATAATGTAAACCTATGGAGAAAATAACTTACAACTTACAACATAAGAGTTTAATTAATTAAAAAAAAGAAATAAAATAAGTTATATATATTATTAAGTTAAAAAGATGGGGGCATGGGCATCACAGATGACCTAGAGAGAGGGGTCCCAAAGAGCATATAATGTCAGAATCACAGATTTCCAGTTGATTATCCTGATTATCTTGATTTGTCAAAAGGTTTATGACAAATTATATGGACAATTAGTGAATTGCCCATACAATTTGTGCATCATTAGGACGTATGATCATACACCACAAGAATCTTGTTATAATATTAGTAATAACTTGAATTCAATAAAATATTTCATTTAATAGCATTTCCTATTTTAATTCCAAAATTTATTGTTCTTGGATAAGCTGGCCCATAAATATAACCAGGATCTCTATCGAGGCCAACATCAAAATCTTTTTGATAAGAATTAAATATATTTTTAATACCTATAAATAATTGTAATGTAGCACCATTAATTTTTACATTATACCATGTCTTTAATCCAAAATCAAAAAAGTTTTGAGTATTTCTCAGTTCACCTGCCATAGGATCAGCAATTTGATTGCCAAAATATGGGACGAGCATTTTACCGGTATAGATACCCGATAAAGCTATTCCAAATTTTTTTGTTAGTTTGTAATCTAATATTATATATCCATAATTATTTGGAGTACGCATAAATCTCTTCTCATTAAACTCTTGAGGCACATCATATTTACTACTTTGCAAAGTAAATCCTGTATTTATTGATAATTTTTCAAAAGGAATAATATTAAATTCGATATTAACCCCCATTACACTGGCTCCATCATCTGCATTTATACGTGTATAAATCACTATACCATTAGAATCTGGCAAACCAAAAACATTGGTAAATGGGTTATTTAACTTGGTAAAAAAACCTTCTATCAAAAAGTTAATATATATATTAGAAAAATTTTTATTAAAATCTAATGACATCATATAGCTACGACTAGTTTCTATTTTGAGATTAGGACTATTTATATGAATTATCTGCCTAGCACCTGAGGTTTCTACATGTAAATCTTCATCAAATATCTGTGGTGCACGATATCCCTGCGAATAACTAATGCGACCTTGGCAGAAAGAATTAAAATCATACTTAAAATTAATACGAGGATTAAGTATATTACCAGATATATTATTTTTGGATTTATTTTTATCTTTTATATTATACTTATCCAAACGTAACCCAATAGCTATTTTCATTCTTTCCCAATTATATTCATATTGAGCAAACCCAGCTATAATATTACTTGTTTGATTTGTCAATATAGTATTATTAACATGAGGTATATTTATAATAATATCATTTATTATCATTGCATTGTCTATATCTGGATATCCTAATTTTTTATCTTTTAGCCATGATCCATTATTTTCTACACCAAATATCAAATTAGATTTATCAAAATATACATTATATTGAGCACCTACTACCAAAGAAACATCCTGAGTTTTACCATAAGAATTTAAAGATTGATTTGCTCCATAATACGAATCCCTATCTACCTTCTGAGCTGATAAATATATTGATAAAAGATCATTTTTTCTAAAATATCTTTCATAGTTTAAGGCTCCCGTAGTAATAAAGTGTTCTGCAGATTCCGTTATATTTGATTCATGAACTGGATAATCAAATTTATCCCCTCCCCTTCTTTTTTCCGAAATTATAAAAAAATCTGTCGATAATTTACTTTTAGTTCCAATTTTATGGTATAATCGAGTTCCCATTGAAAGATTTTTTAATAAACTTAATTCAGAGAAATCATCATTATTTGCATCAAAAGGATTCCTATTGCGATAAAAACCATATAAAGTCATACCAGTTTTATTATTAGTCGATACTATCGAAGTATTGAATTTAATAGAAAAATCATTTGCTATGCCTCCAGTACTATCTATCCCAATACCAATAATTCCTTGACTTATACCAAATTCATAAGAATTTATTGAAGGATCTTTTAGAATTATATTTATAGTACCTGCAATAGCATTACTACCATATAGAGCTGATCCACCACCTCTAACTATTTCTATTCTGTCTATCATATTAGTAGGTATTAATTCTAAGCCATATACACTAGCTAAACTGCTAAAAATTGGACGACCATTTATTAAGATTTGTGAATAAGGACCATCCATACCATTCATTCTTACTTGTGAACTTCCACAATTTTGACAATTATTTTCCATTCTTAATCCTGGACAATAATTTAGATTTTCTCCCATAGATGTAGATTGAGTCAGATCAAATAATTTAGGAGAAAGTGTGTTAACAATAATTGATGATTTTTTCTTATATATCATTTTCCTCTCCCCTGTTATAACTACTTCGGATAAATTTAAAACATCCTTTTCTAATTCAAAGTTTATTTCTTTAGTTTCACCAATGCAAACATCTATTTCTATTTCTTGTGATTTGTATCCCACAGACCTAGCTACTAAAATATGAGTACCTATTGGGATATTTATTATTTTATAATGTCCAGTTTCATCACTAGTTGTTCCGATATTTGTTCCTTTAATATATATTGATGCAAAGGGTAAGTGCTCTCCATCGCACATTACATGCCCTATTATATTTGCATCAGTTTCTTTTTTTTGTGAATAAATATTTAATGTACATAACATGATACATAATATAAAAACTATTTTTTTGTTTTTCATAAATTTTAATTTTTTAGTTTATAATTGAATTAATAATCTTAATCTGCTTATATGATCATTTAAGCAAATTATAAAATGAATAAAATAGTACTACTATTAATAATTTAATATGAAGTATGGAGGTGCTTTATTTTTATAAAATTTATCATGATCAAAGCCATGATAAACAATTTTGTTTTTGAAAATTAAGATTTTATTTGAAAAAAATAAAAAAGAAAAAAATATAAATGTAATAACAAATATATTTTTTAATTGATCTAATACTAAATATTCTCTATTAGAATGAGTATGATTTTTAATAGGCTCAGTGTCATTAGATTTATTATAAGGATGTGCATGCACAATTATTTCCCCATTTGGTAATTTATGAACATGCAAAAAAACTATATTATTGACTATTAGCAATATCATAAATACTGCCATAAATAGTGAAAGGAGATTAATAAAAGTTTGTTTAAAGTTGTTTTTCATTAATGTAATAAAATTGCAAAAGCAAAATTATAAATAATTAATTTCAACTTTAACTATATGATTTATATCATAATAAATATCTTCTTTGATTTAATACAAAAATCATAATTTTATATCTAAACATTAAATGATTTTAATTAAAATATAATAGATTAGTTTTCTCTCTGTTTTTGGTACTATATTATTTAATTTTTTGAGAACAAAAAATCAATTATTTTTTATATCAGATTATGTATTTTTAATTGTTTTTCAAATTCGTCTACTACCTTATCTACTGGGATATTTTTAGCGACTACTCTACCAAAGACATATATATCTGCTTTATTAATTCCATTACCTACTATTCCTGCTTGAGCTTCTCGCATTTCGCCTGGACCATTTACTATGCATCCCATCACAGCTAAAGTAAGTCCAGGATATATGCTAAAACGTTTTTTTACCTGCCTAGTAATGCTCTCAATATCAAACATGGTTCGTCCACACGATGGACAAGATATCACTTCAGTGAGTAACTTTTTTTTACCAGTTACTTGTAAAATTTGATATACGTCATTTACTTTTTCATTTTTTAGATTATCACAAACTAAATAAACATCTTTTAGCCATCCATCTATCCAGCCTCTACCAAGAATTATGCTTAATTCATAGAGATCAAATTTATCAATATCTATTTTGATATTCACTTGTTCGACAGTTTTTAATTTATTTGCTATGAAATCGAAAGGCCTATTTTTTGGAAGGTCTATGAATAGATTATTTAAATCAAGATGTTCAGTAGTTAAATCATTGATAGTAAATATTTTAGGAGCATTCTCTAAAGTATAACTATAAGTCGGCATTGGTGGTAAAGGTAAAAATTTTTGATAGGTCTTGATAATTGTCTCAGCTACAGAAATTTCTTTTACTGGATCACCAGTTAAAGAAACCCTAATAGTATCACCTATACCATCTAATAATAAATTGCCAATGGCTACTGAGGATTTGATAATACCCTCTTTGTCTATACCAGCTTCAGTGACGCCGAGATGGATCGGATAATAAAGTCCTAGTTTGTCGAGTTTAGATACTAATAGCCTATTAGCAGCTATTGTCTCATAAACAGAACTAGTTTTAATGCTAATAACAATATTATTAAAGTTTAACTTATTAAAAATTTTTACATTTTCTATAGCAGATTCTACGAGAGCTTCAGTAGTATTACCAAATTTATCAATTAATCGTTGAGACAGTGAACCTTTATTTACACCTATTCTCACAGCTACTTTATTAGCTACTAAGATAGGTAAAAGTTTTTCGATTTCATTTTTAATAGCATCTACTTCTAACTTATATTGCTCATTAGTATATGACTTATTATTAGGAAATAAATTAACAAAATTACCAGGATTGATGCGTATTTTTTCAACATAATTGGCAGCTACTTTGGCTAAATGTGGATTGAAATGAATATCTGCTGCAATAGGTAGCTCATATCCCATATTTATTAAATCATTTTTAATCAATTTTAGACATTCAGCTTCTTTCAGATTGCGAGCTGTTATTCTAACGAGTTTAGCATCAGCATCAAATAATCTAATACACTGATTTACAGTACTTTGAATATCAGATGTTAAAGTATTAGTCATAGATTGTATAATAATAGGATATTCACTACCAATTAATATATTGCCAATGGGAATTTGTAGGGTTTTTCTACGCATTTTAATTCCAAGTTTTTTTCTTCTTAGGCATAATAAATGGCATAGACGAGCCATCAGCATCTGTAGTGGATGGATTACAGAGCATCTCGTAGCTCATGCCTGCTGGTCTATCAAAATCACCTTTATACAGATTTAACGAGTCATCAGCGTAGACTTTTTGCATAAAAAGTCCCCAAATAGGTAATGCCATGCTAGCACCTTGACCTAAAGCCATACTACGAAAATGTATCTGCATATCTTCACCGCCTACCCACACTCCAGCTGCTAATTTTGGAGTAATACCGATAAACCATCCATCACTATTATTGTCTGTGGTGCCAGTTTTACCAGCAACAGGATAAGGAATTTTATAAATATATCTAATTCTGCTACCAGTACCATAATCTACAACACCTTTCATCAAAGATATCATTTTGTAAGCAGTAAATTCGTCCATAACTTCATGAGTAACCCCATAAGGGAAAACACTAATTATATTACCAAAGCGGTCTTCTATCCTAGTAACCATGATAGGTTTTTGTGCTACTCCTGAATTTGCAAAAGTAGATAAGGCGCTTAAAAGCTCAATTAATTTTAATTCAGCTGTACCCAAGCAAATAGATGGTACTGGCGGTATGGTATCAGTAATACCCATCGATTTTGCTAATTCTACTACAGCTTCAGGTGTTGTTTTTTCTTTAATTAAAAAAGCCGAAATCCAGTTAATAGATAGAGCTAGAGCTTTCGAGAGTTCTATCATAGTACCTTCTTGTACATTTCCAGAATTTCTTGGCGTCCATTGAGAACCATCGGGCATATCAAAAGTAACAGGTATCAGTGGCACTTTAGTACAAGGTGTAAGAGTAGGATCATTGATAAAAGCTGAAGCATATACAAAAGGTTTAAAAGTAGATCCTACTTGTCTTTTGCCTACAGCGGCATTATCATATTTGAAAAAACTATATGCGGGTCCGCCAACATAAGCCCTTACATAGCCTGTTTGTGGTTCTATAGCTACGAAGCTTGCTCTTAAGAAATATTTATGATATATTATAGAATCATAAGGTGTCATCACTGTATCTTTGATACCTTGCCAGCTAAAAACTCTCATTTCTGTAGGGGTATGAAAAGCTTTATTTATTTCCTTTTCACTATAACCATCTCTGACCATACTGAGATATCTATCAGTGCGTTTAATAGCCATATCCATCAATTTATCTACTTCGGCTTGAGAAGTTGCTCCTACAAATGGAGCATATTTGCTTCGTTTAGCTTCTTGGAAAAATTTTTTTTGCAAATCTTGACTCAGATGCTCCCTTACAGCTGCCTCAGCATATCTTTGTATACGACTATCAATGGTAGTATATATACGTAGTCCATCGCTATATAAATTGTATGGTTTGCCGTCAGGTTTTGTATTTTTATTACACCATCCATATAATGGATCATTATCCCATAATTCTTTTGCCTTTTTGTAATCAGCTTTATTCTTATATTTTTTATGATCAGGCTCCTTTGCAGTCATGTACAGACGTAGATATTCACGAAAATATGGTGCAAGGTCGTCAGTTTTAGTTGTGATACTTGTTTCTGGCTTTGTGATTTCCTTTACCTTTAATGAATCATATTGTTCTTTATTAATAAATTGATTTTTAAGCATTTGCTTCAAAACAATATTTCTTCTATTTTTGGCATTTTCTGGGTTAAGAATAGGATTAAATCTAGTAGTAGCTTTTAACATACCTATCAAAATAGCAGCTTCATCTATATCGATTTCATTGGGATTTTTACCAAAATAATATAATGAAGCAGATTTGACTCCATATAATTGATAACCAAAAGGCACAGTATTTAAATACATTGCAATTATTTCATCTTTTGAATAATTTCTTTCTAATTTTATAGCAGTCATCCATTCTCTAAATTTAATACCTATTAGTTTGATTTTGTTAATATTATCAGGGCGTTTAAATAAATTTTTTGCTAATTGTTGAGTAATAGTACTACCGCCACCACTACCTTTTTGTTGTCCTATTATAGTTTTGAAAAATACCCTAGCTAATCCTTTAAAATCTATCCCGCTATGTTTATAAAAACGTTTATCTTCGGTAGCTATTAAAGCTTGTATAACGTATGGACTTATCTCATTGTAGCTAACCCAAGATCTATTTTCTTCATAATAATATTTACCTATCACATTATCATCTACACTTATTAATTCGCTAGAAAATTTATCTAAAGGATTTTCTAATTGCTCAAAAGAAGGTATAGGGCCTAAGAGTCCATAATATACACCTATAAAAAAAATAAATATAAATCCTAGAATACAAAAAAATATTATCCAAAGATTTTTTAAAAATTTTTTAAAATTTTCATCTTCAGTTTTGAAGATCGAAAAAAAATTATCTTTCATTTTTATTTACTTTTTCAAATTTGAATCCTATTTCTATTATACCTGGCAAAATACTATCTCTCATACCATGTGTTACTAAAAGTGTGTAAACACCAGTAGATGGGAAGATATAATTTTTTCTTATTAAAAAATCATAGATATAATTTTTATTGCTTTTTTTTCCGATAGGCTTGCCATTTTCATCATATAATATCAGCAATAATGTATCTTCGTATATAGATCCAGTAGGAGGAATATTTTGCACAAATAAATATAAATTAGTATACGGATACTCTTGAGAAGTACGCAAAAGCAAATGAAAATTGTATAGATTAATGGTATCAGGTATGGGAATAGCAAATTCCTTCCATTCTGTATAAACCCATACTTCATCATCAAAGGATTGTATATCATAATACTTATCCTGCTTGCAAGAGCTAAGTAATAATATTACTATAAATATTAAAATAAAAAAATTATTATTCATCTTCTAATTTTGATAAATCTTCTTGACTTACACTCTCTTCTACAGTGTATTCACTAATTACCGCAAATTCTTCAAGTTTTTCCGGTATTTCGCCTTTTTTATTTAATTCTTGTATTTGTATAACAGCAGATATAGGCAAGCCAAACAATAAATCACTATTTTCATACGAGTAATACATTACATTTTTGAAAATATCAGCTTTTACATATGTGGCTTTAGCTTCTTTAGTAATTAATGGGATATCTGTAGGTGGTAAACTAGTAATAAATTTTTCGTAAAGTGGTAATTCATATGCCAAGCAACATTTTAGTTTAGTACACATACCAGCAAGACGTTGAGGATTTAATGTTAATTGCTGAATACTAGCAGCAGTGATAGATACAGAACTAAACACACATTTATATGTAGAACAACACAATTCTCTACCACAAGGTCCTATCCATCCTAGTTTAGCTGTCTCTTGTCTAGCACCTATCTGACGCATCTCTACTCTTATTCTAAATTTACTTGCTAAAGTTTTAATGAGTTCTCTAAAGTCTACACGCTCATCAGCTATATAATAAAAAGTAGCTTTAGTGCCATCACCCTGATATTCTACATCTATCAATTTCATTTCTAAGCCTTTTTCTTTGATAATTTTTTTAGTTTGCTTTATGACTTTCTCCTCATTTTTGATAGCATCTAAAAATTTATCTATATCATTTTCTTTTGCTATTCTATACAAATTCAATAATTCACCATTGTTATTCTTTGATTTTTTACGTTTCATTTGTTGTATGACTTCGCGACCTGTCAGGCATACTACTCCAATATCATGACCGGGATTAGCTTCTACCGCTACTAATGAACCTATTTCTAATGGCATTCCAGTTGTATTTCTATAAAATTGTTTTCTATCATTTTTGAATTGTACCTCTACGTATTCTATCGCCTCGGGAAAAGCTATATAAAAATCTTTATCATGCTTAGCATCTTTATAAGAAGTGAGCTTTTGCCATCTATTAGTAAAAAGCAACTCTGTTTTGCTATCAATATTTATAGCTATCAATCCTCTTGCATTTAAACTTTTTATAGTATCTGAGTCCATTTAATTATTTTTGCAAATTTAATAAATTTTTAAGTTCTGAAATTAATATATTTAGTTGATAAGTTGAGAAGGAGACGGGGAGACTGGGAGACTGGGAGACTAGGAGACTGGGAGACTGGGAGACTGGGAGACGGGGTGACGGGGTGACGGGGTGAAGAGTTGATGGGTTTAAGCGAAAATTTTAAACTATTTTAATCATTTTATCTCTGTATTTTTAATATTTTTCATTATTACGTATAATTATTTATGTCGTTGTTTTATATAATTTGCTAGTTAGTATCTTCTCAAAGCATTTTCGTGTATTTGCTTTATCGTCTTTACTAGTGAATCTGGTTTTATAACTTTTACTTCATCACCATATTGCAATATCTCCTGAATGAAATCATAAGTGATGAATATGCTAAGTGTGATTACAAACTCATCATCATTATCAATGATTATCTTTTGAGTAGCATGCAATGGTAGAGATTTAATATATTTGCCTTGTTTGGGAGTAAATGATAACTTCACTTCCTCAACGACAGCATTTTCTGGTCTCACTATGCCAAAACAATATTTGAAATACTCGTTAGCATCAAAATCCTTAAACTCACAAAAACTTATATCTGTTATTTTAAGATTTAATAATCTATCAAGAGCGAAAGTTTTGATTCTATTATCTGCTAAATCTAGAGCAACAAAATACTACTTCATCTATTCCATTTGTGTCTACATGCAGATTACGAGCTAATACAGCTTTAATAATTAAAACTGTAAGATTATCGGTTCTAACATTAGACAAAGCACCACCGTATCTTCCGATAGGAGTATGTATAGCATTCACAAATGTAAGCTGTTCTCATAAATTATTATTTAAAATATGGTTTTACTTCTCTAAATTAACATCTTTAATTTAAAATTTTTATTTTATATTCACGGATTCAGGTATGTTAAAAAAAAATTAGTTTACTTTATTATGTTAATATTATGCTTAAAAGCCTTAGTAGTTTTGCGTATCAATTCATCAAAATTTATTAACTTTGCAAATTAATTATTTATGTTAGGAGTAAAACAATAATGTCTAATGATTATCTAGTAATAGAAGGAGCTCGAGTACATAATTTAAAAAATGTTTCAATAGAAATACCTTTACATAAATTAATAGTTTTCACAGGATTGAGTGGAAGTGGTAAATCTTCTATGGCTTTTGATACTATTTATGCTGAAGGACAAAGAAGATATATGGAAACTTTTGGTGCCTACGCAAGGCAGTTTGTAGGTGTTTTTGATAGGCCTGATGTAGATAATATTACTGGAATACCTCCTGTAGTAGCTATAGAGCAAAAAACTATTTCTCAAAATCCAAGGTCTACAGTTGGTACTGTTACAGAAATATATGATTATTTGAGACTTTTATATGCTAAAGTCTCAATAGCGTATTCTTATTTAACTGGTAAACCTATGTTGCAGCTTTCTATCGATGAAATTATAAAAAAAATATTAGAAAAATTTAAAGGACTGCATATACATATCTTAGCCCCATTAGTACAAGCACGTAAAGGACATTATAGAGAACTTTTTGATCGCTATGCTAAGCTTGGCTTCGAACAAATGAGAGTAGATGGTAAACTTGTTACAATAGAACCTGGCATAAAATTAGAACGTTATCAAACTCACGATATCGAATTATGGATCGATGAATTGGATGTAAGCCATAATAAAATAAGAAGATTGAAAAATAGCATTGAATTAGCATTAAAATATGGTAATGGTAATCTGATAATATTACATGATGAAAAGGCTACTTATTACTCTAAAAATTTAATGTGTGAAGATAGTGGTATCTCATATCCTATGCCAGAACCTAATACTTTTTCTTTTAATTCTCCTTATGGTGCTTGCCCTACTTGTAGAGGATTGGGTTATGTTAATGAAATAGATATAGATAAAATTTTTCCTAATAAAAGAAAAAGCCTTCGCGAGGGTGGTATTGCTCCTTTTGGCAAGTATAAAAATAATTGGACCTTCAAGCAATTAGAAATGATTTTAAAGAAATATGATTTGACACTCGATGATCCAATTGAAGTTTTTCCTGATGAACTAATACAAACCTTACTGTATGGCACCGATGAGATTATACATATGCAATATGATAATATTGGCATCTCATCTAATTATCAATTAAGCTATGATGGTATCATAAATATAGTAAACAAATTAGCTGAAGCTGACAATCAAATGATGAGAAAATGGGCCAATACATTTCAAGTAGTCAATATATGCCCTACCTGTGAAGGTACTAGACTCAAAAAAGAAAGTTTATATTTCAAAATAGATAATAAAAATATAGCTGAGATAGCTAATATGGAGCTATCTGATCTGATTTATTGGATCGACAAGCTTCCAAAAATTTTGACTGAAAAGCAAAATTTAATAGCAAAAGAGCTTTTAAAAGAATTAAAAACAAGAGTAAATTTTTTGTTGAATGTAGGCCTTTCTTATCTCACTCTTAATAGACCTACTTATAGTTTGTCTGGTGGCGAAGCCCAGAGAATACGCTTGGCTACCCAAATAGGTACTGGGCTTACAGGTGTTTTATATATCCTAGATGAACCAAGCATAGGTTTGCATCCAAGAGATAATAATCAATTAATTAAATCTTTAATTAAACTTAAAGATTTGGACAATTCTATAATAGTAGTTGAGCATGATAGAGACATGATGCTATCAGCAGATCAGATAGTTGATTTCGGTCCTGGTGCAGGTGAACGAGGTGGCAAAGTCATAGCACAGGGTACTCCAAAAGAGCTAATGCAATGCAATACTTTAACCTGTCAATATCTTAGTGGGAAAAAGAAATTTAAACTAAAATTAGATCATAGGACTGGTAATGGAAAAAACTTAACCATCATTGGCGCTAATGGACACAATCTAAAAAATATCACAGTAAACTTTCCACTAAATAAACTTATCGGTATAACAGGTGTATCAGGTAGTGGTAAATCGAGTCTGATCACAGAGACACTTTATCCTGCTGTTTTTAATGCTTTAAATAAATCTTTTCGTAACTGTTTGCCTTATGAAAAATTAGAAGGCTTAGAGAATATAGATAAAGTAATCATAATAGATCAATCTCCCATAGGTCGCACTCCACGAAGTAATCCTGCTACATACATAGGAATTTTTGATTATATACGTGAAATCTTTGCTAATCAACCTGAGTCTAAAATGCGTGGTTATAACAAAAGTAGATTTAGCTTTAATGTAGGTAATGGGAGGTGTAGCACTTGTAAGGGCACTGGATATCTAGTATATGAAATGAAATTAATGGATAATGTATACACGACCTGTCCATCATGTAACGGAAAGAGATATAATAGAGAAACATTAGAAATAAGATATAGAGGGAAAAATATTAGTGAAGTTTTAGAAATGACTTTTCAGCAAGCTTATAATTTTTTTGAAGGTAATTCGCGTCTACAGAAAAGTATAAAAATAATAAATGATATAGGCATGGGTTATATAAGACTAGGACAGTCATCTGTAACTCTAAGCGGTGGTGAAGCACAAAGGGTCAAAATAGCTACTGAACTAATAAAAAGATCTACAGGTAAAACTCTATATATATTAGATGAACCTACCACTGGATTACATTTCGAAGATATCTCTAATTTATTAAAAACACTCGATAGACTCGTTGATATGGGCAACACAGTTATAGTGATAGAACATAATTTAGAAGTAATAACACATTGTGATCATATAATAGATTTAGGCCCTGAGGGTGGTAATCTTGGTGGATATGTTATATATAATGGCACTTTGCAAGATATGTTGTCTATTGATCAAGGGTACACTGCACCTTTTATTAGAAAATATGTAGCTGAGCAACTGGGACAAGAAACATTAGAACTTATTAGATAAAAGAAAATAAAACAAAGCTTTTTTTACATAATAACGAAACACATAAAGATTTAGAGATCTTTATAATAGATAATGTTGTTTTTATAATGTTGCTTTTGAAAGTGTTTGAAAGTTAATTTTTTAAATAACGTAATAACATTCTTCAATGTTTAAATAAACACAGGACTTGCTCTCAAGTCTCTGTATACATACCACGCTCGTCTGTCTGATGATGCGAGATTGAGCATCCTACCTACATCGGGCACCACATTGTTTAACAAATATTTATGCATCACTACATACCACATTATATAGCTCTGCAAGTACTTAGTAGCCACACCTCTGAATTGATTATTTATCCAGCCAACAAAAGTATTTACATGTCGCCTAATGGTTGCTACACTGTATACTCCTCGTTTCCTTACCCTATCTATCACTATTTCTTTTCGCTCAAGATTCTGACTCTTTAACTTTCTAAACTCATCATTGTGTCCGAAACATATCACACTATTAGCTGATACTTTGGTATTTAGCAATTGCTCGATTTGCTCACGTTTTATTTTACCTAAGCCTAATTGCTTAAAAAGCATATTGCCAGTCCTATCTTTAGATGCTATCACGGCTACTTTTTTCTTTTTCTTTTCTTGTGCTTCTGCTAGCTCTTCTTCATTTCGATAGCGTCTTCCTTTTTCGGAGTAATTCATTAACAGTTCCTCTACTTCTACAATTCCGAAGAAATTGACATTGTCTTCGAAATTTCTCAAAGCTGCTAAAATCCTATGACGCCAAGCGAAGCTTGTAGGTAGGCTGATGCCCACTTCTTTAGCACAAGCTCTGAGAGTTTTGCCCTCGAGCATACAACGAATGTAATCGAGCATCTTTTCTTTCTTTTGTATTCGGTAAACGAATGTGCCTGTTGTTACTCTGAAATGCCTACCGCATTTTCTACATATATACATCTGTTGTCCGCCTTGGAATCCATTTTTTACTATGCGATTGCTCTGGCAATCTGGACATAATGGTGGGGCATGGTGGATCTTGAGCCCTTGATAGTCTACCGCATCAGCGTTGATTTGATTCATTAGGTGGTAGAGCTGGTCTAGAAATTCTAAGTTCTCTTGTTTGCTCATAGATAAGTATTCTTCCAAGTTATCTACAATTTCTTTCATAATTTTTTATTTTTTGCAAATTTAATAAATTTTCTGATATTAATCCTGTATAGATTTTAACATTTTTAATCAATCGATACATTAATTATTTATTTTAATCTATTCGTAAATTCAACATTACTACTCTTATTTATTTTCATAAATTTTTTCTTTTACTAAAATAATATTACCTTTGTAGTCAGTTTAATAATCAAAAACAATAACCATTTAAAATACAATAGTTTATATTTGTTTTGTTATTATGTCATTTATTAATCAATTACTTACAGGCACCAGTATCTCTCATTCGATTTTTATACTTGCTATCATCGTAGCTATTGGACTTGCATTAGGTAAAATAAAAATCTTTGGTATTTCATTGGGTGTTACATGGGTTTTATTTATTGGAATTTTTTTGGGACATTTTGGTTTTACTGTTGATGAAAAGATTTTAAATTTTGTAAAAGATTTTGGGTTAATTTTATTTGTTTATTTTATAGGATTACAAGTAGGTCCTAGCTTTTTCGCTTCTCTCAAAAAAAGTGGACTCAAATTAAATCTTTTAGCTCTAACTATTGTCATTTTAGGTGTTATTGTAACTTATATCCTGCATTTGATCACGGGCTTACCTATTTCTACTATGACAGGCATATTATCTGGAGCAGTAACTAACACCCCTAGTATGGGTGTAGCTCAACAAACTTTTATTGATATGACAGGCAGAGCCGACCCTTCAATTGCATTAGGTTATGCTGTTTGTTATCCATTAGGTATTTTAGGTGTTATTTTTGTTATTATTTTATTACGTTTGATTTTTAAAATAGATTTAGAAAAAGAAAAAAAAGATTTAGAAAAATTAGAAAAATCTCAGATCAGCCAAGCACGCGTATTCTCTATACAAATTACAAATCCAGATATTTTTGGCAAAAATATTTTTGATATTAAAAAATTGATAAATAAAGATTTTGTAATTTCTCGTGTTTATCATTCAGATATTAATACAATAGAAATCGCACAACCTAAAACTATTTTAAATAAAGATGATAAGATATTAGTTGTAACTAATTTGCAAAATATAGATGAAATAAATTATTTATTAGGTAAACAAATAGAAATGGATGCAGAGCAATGGAATAAATTAGATCAACAATTAATTTCAGAGCAAATAATTATCTCAAATCCTAAAATTAACGGTAAAACTATCGGACAATTAAAATTGAGAAGTAATTTTGGTGTTAATGTTACTCGTGTTAATCGTGCTGGCTTTGATTTAGTCGCTAGTCCAAATCTCAACCTTCAAATGGGTGATAGATTGACTGTAGTAGGTACTGAATCAGCTATCATTAATATTGAAAAATTTCTTGGCAATTCACTTAAACAATTGAATGAACCTAATCTAATTGCTATTTTTATTGGTATCGCATTAGGAGTATTATTAGGAAGTATACCTTTAAGATTCCCGGGTATACCGCAACCTATAAAGCTTGGATTAGCTGGAGGAGCTCTAATTGTTGCAATATTATTAAGTAATTTTGGAGCTAAATACCACTTGGTTACATACACTACAGTGAGTGCTAATTTGATGATTAGAGAAATTGGTATTTCAATGTTTTTAGCCTCAGTAGGCATTAGTGTTGGCAAAGATTTTGTACAGACTATAATAAATGGTGGTTATCTCTGGATAGCTTACGGATTTATTATTACTATTGTACCTATTCTCATTGTCGGTATTATTGGTAGATTAGTATTTAAGCTAAACTATTTTACTCTCATTGGACTCATTACTGGTAGTGTTACAAATCCACCAGCCTTAGCTTTTGCCAATTCATTGTCAGACAATGATGCACCTGTCGTTAGCTATTCTACTGTTTATCCACTCACTATGTTTATGCGAGTGATTACAGCCCAAATTTTAATATTATTTTTTGTATAACTCTATTACCATTACTTGTTTAGTATTTTTATCTATTTTTACTAGATCTGATATTCTACGACCTACTACCCATATGATTTTACTACTGGCATCTTCTATTACATATTGAAAGTGTTTATCGATGGGACTAGCTTTTTGATTAATTAGAAAATCACTTATTTTCATTTTACCATGAAATCCTAAGGGAATAAACATATCTCCATCTCTTATCTTTCGCAATTTCAAAGGAAAAATAATCTTGTTTAGATCTATATAAGCATAATTATTTGACTTTTTAATTTTTATTTGTTGAATAGGTAATATTTGTATTTTTAATTTAATTAGTGTCTTTATTTCTTTAGTTTCTTTATCAATAATTAATTCAGGAAAAATAGTCTTATTATTTATCACATATAAGATGTTTTTTTGAGTATAAACATCATAATCTGGTAAAATAAATTTTCTAGTTTCACTGAGAGGTAATGCATTTATTATATTTTGCAATTGATCGTAAGTAGCTGATAATGGTGAGAGTAAAAAATGTAAAACTGCCAATGAAATCGTATGAATATTAGACATATCAAGCGAAAAACTATGATCTGAATATTTATTAATTTTAGAATTAATATAATTTTTCATCAAATAATTGTAACATTGGCTCTGCGCTTGTAAAACATCTATATTATTTATCAAAGTTTTATCTACACCAGCTCTCATATCTCTAAGCAATGGTAGTAGTTCATGACGAATGCGATTTCTCAAAAATATCAATTCATCATTTGTTTTGTCTAATCTATATGGAATATTGTGATATTTGGTATATCTCTCTATTTCATCACGAGATACATGCCATAATGGACGTATGATATTATCTCTCATCTTGGGTATACTAGCTAATCCATTAATAGTAGCACCACGTAATAAATTTATAAACAAAGTTTCTATTACATCATTAGCATGATGTGCCAATACTATGTAGTTATAATCATACTTATATGCTAATTTCTCAAAAAAATCGTATCTCAATTGTCTAGCAGCCTCTTCAATAGATACTTTATTTTTTTCAGCATATTCAATCGTATTTACTTTTTTAAAATATAAAGGAATATCAAATGGGTCAAACCATTGTTTTACAAATATTTCATCACTATCACTATCATCGCCTCTTAACTGAAAATTTATATGAGCTACACCAAATTTTAATTGCAACCGTTGAAATATGTATGCTAAAACCATACTATCTATACCACCACTCACTCCAAGCAGATATTTAATATCTTTAAAATTTTCAATATTTTTATTTAAAAAATTATAAACTTCTTTTTCTAATTTTACCATAATAAAAAAATTATTTCTGGATTTATCATGTTATTACCAATAAATTGCTCGTAATCTTCTATTTCTATTAATAAAATATTTTCATTGTCAGAAAGGTCTATCAATATCAAACTAGCTGGTATATTAATATTAGGCTCTAACACAGATTTGTAAATCATAAAATAATCATTTGAGTACTCCCTACCACCCACATAATACCTTTTCATTACAAAGTTGCTCTTTAGCAGATCTATATATCCTTCATTAGATTTTTTAATTTTATAATTTTCATTATTAGCTAATATCTGTTGCATTATCCATTCATAAGCTATGTCTAAAAGATTAGAAAACATCTTTTCAAAAGGTTTTTTAATCTGTACAAAAGGAAAAATATTAATTGGAAAATCAGGGGTGAATTCTTCTAATATTTTTAATGAATTAGTAATTATTCCTTTGTTTTTTAATTCTTTTAAATTGAAATAATGAATATTTTTTTTGGGGTATGCAAAACTACCATTTAGCATACCTTCAATTCCAAGCGTACCATCTCGATATAACTGTATCAACTTGTACTCATCTAATGAGAGACCAAAATCGTCATAATGAGTAAGTTCAAACAAATTTATAAAATTCTTTATTTCATTAGCAGAAAGATTATACTCTGATTTTATTTTTGATAAATCTATTTCAGCAGTAGGCATCAAATGATTATTGTCATCATAGATCCAAGCATTTTTATATAAAGTGTGCCAAGCCATAGAACGAAATATAGCTCTATCCTCTCTGATGTATGATGCCCATGTATATTGGCCCCACCAGTAATCATCAGGAAATTGCAAAATCCAATGAAAAAGAAAATTGCTTTTTTCGAAATTTATATTTTCGATAAACTCATCCAAGCCTTCTATATTCCAATCTATTATCTTTTCTTCTATTATTGGTTTCACTTCGGTATTTCGGCGCAATGATATTTTTTCTTCTTCAGTCAGTTTTTTATCTATTTTTATTTTTTTTGGAAATTTGCAAACACCTATTTTTTTTGTTATATATTGTAATTGGGAAAATGGTAATTTGAAATTACGTTCAAACCATTTACAATCAATAAAATCAACATGATAAGAAAAATAATATTCTAACTCTTTAGTTGGTAAATATACCTCATCAGCTTTTTTCCATTCTTTTTTTAAATTTGGAAAACAGCTAAAATTAGCTATGAGTTCGAAATCTATATTATCGATATTTTCAAGCATTAATTTCCATAATTTGCGATAAGCTTTTTTTTGCATTAGAGCTGTCAATTGATTATTCACGCCATCTGCTATTTCATAAGGTTTTATTTGTAAAGAATATAAAAAATTGACTATTTTTTCTTGTTTTAAAAATATTGGATTAATATTTTGACTTGGATCAGGTGCTCCGCTCAAGTAAATATTGGATAATTGGTCATTATGACACAACCATTTTTTATCTTCAGTATAAAGCCATGCAAAATCAGTCAAACTATAAAATTTATCTTTATTAATAGGTAAAACCAATTCTGGATGCTCTGCTAATAAACTATAAAATAACTCTATTTGTTTTAATTTGTATCTTTTATTTAAATTCAATTCTTTGACAGCATAACCAAAGTCTCTTTCGTCAATTATCCTAATATACAATTCTTTTTTAATCAATTCAGTGATATTAGGGTAATCTAAAATTGAAGGTTCTATCCACGCTTTTTTATTCCATAATTTATTTAATGCATTAGCAGGAATTAATTCTACTAGCGATTTATGTTTAGGAAGTGCTGTAAGTGCTGGTGGTAAATATTTTTTTTCTTTAGTTAAAATAGATCTATCTATTTTTAAAAAATCTATCCATTGTTCGGTCCATAATTTTTCTATAGGATGTGTATGGTTAGTTAAAGTAAAAGCTTCATATAGCTTCGGTGTCAGTAATGCTCTTTTACGAAGTTCTTTTAGAAAATTTTTAAATAAATTATTTAGTTGTTTTAGTAAAATTTGATTTTCTTTAACAGCTTTATTGTCCCATGGTATTTGTTCGCGAGTAGGAGTAGTAGTGAAAAAACCATGTACTAAAAAGGGTAAATTCAAAGTTTCTTTTGTAGGGAAAAACACAAATAATGGATTGCGTGTTTCATTTTTATCCAGAGACATTGCTATAGATAATCTTTTCTGCTTATTATTATTTTTACTAATTAATAAATAATTCTCTTCTGATAAGCACTCTGGCAAATTACTTTTTATCACGATTATTTTATCATCATCAGTAATTATTTTTTCGATAAAATAATTTTCATTATTTGGCTGATTTACTAGTTCTACTTTATAAATATAATTAAGAAATAAAATAAATCTATGATCCCATAACCTTACATCATCCCATAGGACTCGTGATGATATATTTTTTTTAAATGGAAACCAGAAATAAGTTGTATAACCCACAGGTATAGCCTTAGGCTCGATGTGCTCGAGTAATTCAAAATCTGTGATCGCAAAGTGATACTCACCTGAATGTATTTCTGGTCTATCTGTAATACCAAAAACCGAACGAAAACCAATACCAAATTTACCAATTTTATTAATATTAGATAATTGTTTTTTTGTAGTTTTACCATAGGTGGTAATAGCTATCAAATCTGCTTCATTGAATGGATCGCCATTATGATAGATAGCTATACCATTTACATCAAAATTAATTTTTATGTAACCCAATGTTTCTATTCTGGCACAAGCATCCTCAGCATTTTGCAAGATTTCATCTAAAAAATGTACTGGATCCGCATATAGTGATGACAATATTTCAGAATATCGATTGCCTTTATTTCTATTTGCTATCACTACTTGTTTTGTAAGTTCTATATACTCTTCTAAGTTTTTAAATGTTTTTGCCATGATTTAGTAATAAAATATTAACAAAATTATTAAAAATAAAAATAAAAGTAAAATGACTAATAAAATACTCTAAAAATTTGAATTTTTTAGATCAAAATAATTAAATAAATACCTAAAAATATTTATTTAATAAAATCATATGCATATAATACAAAATTTTATATAATTTTGCAATGTAAAACTTTAAAAAAAATTATTATGAAAAAATTAAGAATTTTGACAATTGCTTTGTTATTAGCAATATCCTTTGTAGGGTGTAAAGATGATGATAAGGAATCAAACTGTGATAAAGAGATTCAAGACATTATAGATCAGTATGGACAACCTACTATGCAACAAACAATTAGCACTGGAGATCAAAATGCTATACAATATATGTATGAAGATGATGGTATAGCTTTTACTTTTTATTGGGGCAAAGGATATAAGGAATGTGAAGTTGTTCGACAATCCTGGTCTTTTGGTGATTTAGATTTTTAGAGAAAATCTAAAAAGCATATCAAACAAAATAAGGGTTAGATATCTAACCCTTATTTTGTTTATAAAATTCTAATTATCAAATCCAAAATCAATACGACAAGTACTCATTTTAAGTTATTTTGATAGACGTTTAATAAATCTTGAAAAAGTGACAATGCTAATTTAAGTAGATTAATGATAATCAAAATTCATTAATACAAAAATATCTATTTACAAAATTTAATTATCAATTATTATTTTTAGGTTAGAAAAAGAAATTAGACGTGAACATTTTCGAAATCAGCGGGATTATGTTTATGCTTAAAGAATATAGCAAATGCAATAGCAACTATTAAAGAATAGATAGCAAAAGTCAACCAAGTTTGATGCCACATTATATTACCATCAACGACAAAGAATTTTTCTATTACTAAACCACTCAATAAGCTACCTGTCAATGAGCCCAATCCATTAGTCATAAGCATAAATAAACCTTGTGAACTAGCACGTATAGAAGGGGATACTTGGGTTTCTACAAATAATGATCCTGAAATATTGAAAAAATCAAATGCCACACCATATATAATGCAAGATAAAATTATCATCCATAATCTATCAGTAGGGTTACCATATGCAAATAATCCAAATCTAAGCACCCAAGCTATCATGCTTATAAGCATTACATTTTTAATTCCATAACGCTTTAAGAAAAAAGGAATAGCTAAAATAAATAATGCTTCAGATATTTGAGATATAGACATAATGATGGCTGGATATTTTACAGCTAATGAATTAGCATATTCTGGTATTTTAGCAAAATCATGAATAAAAGTATCACCATACGCATTAGTTAATTGCAAGGAGACTCCTAGTAAAAATGAAAAAATAAAGAAAAGTGCCATTTTAGTATCTTTAAATAGTTTGAATGCATCTAATCCAAGTGCTTCTGATAAATTAGCTTTTTTACCTTTACCAAGTGGTGGACATTTGGGCAATGTGAGAGCATAAAATGCTAAGAATAAAGAAGCACCTGAAGCAATATAAAATTGCACAGGAGAAGTTTCTACTTTTAATAAGCTAACAGTCCATAAAGCTACGATAAAGCCAATAGTACCAAATACTCTAATAGGAGGATATGTTTTTACTAAATCCATTTTGGCATTTTCGATAGATGTATAGCATATAGTAATAGCTAATGAAATAGTAGGCATGTAAAAACACATATTAATGAGCATCACCCAAAAAAATGTAATAGGATTATTGATACTAGGTAAAATAAAAAGCAAAATAGCGCCACATAAATGAAATAATGCATAAAGCTTTTCTGTATTAATCCATTTATCTGCAATAATACCAGCTATAGTAGGCATAAATAATGATGCTATGCCCATAGTTGAAAAAACTAAACCAAATTCTGTAGGAGACCATCCTTTGTATTGAAACCAAAATGCTCCTATTGTCAAAAGCCATGAACCCCAAATAAAAAATTGAAAGAAGTTCATGATAATTAATCTCAATCTTAACATATTATAGTTTTATTTTTGTTCTCTTCTACTTATCTCATCTCTTATCAACGATGCCAACTCATATAATTCCCCTTCTATACATTTATCTAATAATAATTGTAAATCTTCAATAGATAAAATTTCTAATCTAGTTTTTATAAATTGGGGATCCATATCTTTTAATTTTTCTAATGAAAGATCTTGAGATATATCATAAGCATTCCCCTCGTCATCTTCACTTATATTTTTATTTATTTCATACTTATCTTCGAATATATTACCAACCTCATCTAATATATACTCATAAACAAAAATAGGTGCATTAGCTCTGAGAGCTATAGCTATACAGTCTGAAGGACGCGCATCTATTCTTTTTATTTTTCCATTGTATTCTATTACTAAGTATGCATAAAAAATTCCCTCAGCATATTTATATATCAATACTTCTACTATTCGTATATCAATTTCTTTAATTAATTGAACAAATAAATCATGTGTTAATGGACGAGGATATGATATTTTTTCGATAGCTATAGCAATAGATTGTGCTTCTGCTACACCTATTAACATTGGTAAAGTACGATTACCATATTTTTCTATCAATATGATAGCATAAGCATTAATAGATGGACTACTAGGCATTAGTCCACTAACTTCCAACTCAATCTTAGCCATTGAAATTTTTTAAGTTACAAAGATAAGGAAAAAAAATATAATAACGTAAAAATTATAAAAATACTAATTTATATTTTTGATCCCAATAAAAAATATGTATAAAAGAATGATATTAGGAATAAATTTTTTGAAATACTTAAATTAAATTATACTAACAATGAAGATGTAATTAGTAAATACATTTTATAATAAATACTAAAATTTTTTCTTTTCACGTTCTAACAAATTTTTATTGTGATAAAGAGAAAAGTAATAAAAGAAATTAGGTTCTATAACGTTTTGTATGGGTAAAGATTAAAAAAAGAGTAATTCTACAAGAAATTCGTTAATATTGGTTTTTTTATTGAACAGTTAAATATCAACCACAAAATTCTCTGAGAATGCACAAAGAACACTGAGAAGAATGGAATTAAAATGGCACTTTGTGATAAAAAAATAACCTAAATAATTAAAAAATAGTTATTTTTTTGTATCAATCTAAAATTTTATTGCCCAAATTATAACCTGAGATATGTTGGATGTGGAGAATTTGGAAACTTGAAACGGATCAGTCAGAAAACTAACATATGTTTAAATTAACATATGTTTTATTTACTAATTCTCTATACCTATACCATGCCCATCTATCCGAAGATGCGAGGTTAAGCATTCGCCCAGTATTGCTTACAGTCTTGCCTGTGAGGTATTTACCCATCACTACATACCACATAATGTAGTTTTGCAGGTATTTAGTAGCTACGCCCCTAAATTTGAAATATATCCAATTCGTGAATTCACTAGCCTTTTTCTTGACAGTACTTAGGCTATATATACCTCGCTTTTGCCTATGGCTAGTTACTATTTCTTTGTGCTTGATTACATTCCTTCTAACCTTTTTGAATGCTTTTTTATTACTGCTACACATGACTCCATCTTTTGGCATCTTAGCCTTCAGAAATTGCTCTATCTGTTCTGAACTTAGCTTTTTGCCTTCAAATTTTTTAAACAACAAGTTGCCAGCTCTGTCAGTAGCAGCTAATACGGCTACTTTCTTTGGCTTTTGCTTCCTGGCTCGCTTTAACTCTTCTGCATTTTTGTATATTCTGCCTTTTTCGGAATAATCCATCAATAGTTCATCCATCTCTACTACTCCGAAAAAATTGATATTATCTTCGAAACTTTGTAGAGCTGCTAATATCTTGTGTCGCCAAGCGAAGCTTGTAGGTAGGCTGATGCCAACTTCTTTAGCACAAGCTCTGAGACTTTTGCCTGCTACCATACATCTGATGTAATCGAGCATTTTTTCTTTCTTTTGCAACCTGTAAACAAAAGTTCCGGTGGTAACTCTAAATTGTCTGCCACAGTCTTTGCAACGATAGTTTTGCATCCCATTTTGTAAACCATTTTTAATGATGTGATTGCTTCGACAGTCTGGACAGAGTGGTGGGGCACTGAGTATTTTCAGACCTTGATAATCGACTACATCGGCTTCTAATTTTTTCATTAGAGAATAAAGGTTGTCTAAGAATTCTTTATTCTCTTCCTTGCTCATAGCTAGGTATTTGCTGGTATTCTCTACGATTTTTTTCATGTATTAAAATTTTTGTAAAAATATAAAAATTATTTAACATATAAACTTGAAAAACTTAAACATTTATTAATTTCATTCAACAAAATATCATTTATGAATATATTTTAGAATATAAATACAAATCTGCTATTGCTAATAAAGACACCGCTTCTATGATAGGTGGCAATCTAAGTATAAAGGCTAAATCATGGGACCCCGTTATCTTTCGTTTCTCTAATTCGTCTGTATCAAAATTTAAGCTTATTTGTTCTTTCTTTATACTTGCAGGTGGTCGTACAATTAAATGTATTACTATTGCATTACCATTGGTTATCCCACCTTGAATACCTCCACAATGATTAGTGGTCGTCTGCCCATCATTGCTAATAAAAATATCATTATACTCACTACCTCTCATAAAGGCAGTTTGCCATGCATCTCCGAAACCTACAGCTTTAATCCCAGGAATAGAAAAAAATAGATGACTAAAATAGCTTTCTATATTATCAAAAAAAGGTTCGCCTATACCAGCAATAATATTTTCTAATATGCATATTATCTCTCCACCAAGACTATCCCCTTCATTTCGAATCTTTTGCCAATCTATTTTATCAGGTTTTTCACCATTAATATGTGCAATAAAGGCTTTAGCATTTACATTAGGTATACATTTAGATGCTATAACCCCTGCGATCATTAATGGTAAAGTCATCCTACCTGATGCTATACCCCCACCTCTAATATCGGCATATTTTCCATATTTAGATTTTTGAGTAAAATCTGCATGTCCAGGTCTATGCCAAGATTTATATAGTTGATAGGGAATTGAATTTTTATTTTTATTTTCGAATACAATTGTAATGGGCAAACCAGTAGTATATTCATCTATTATACCAGTTAATATTTTTGGGTTATCTGCTTCTACTCTATCAGTTGTACCTACACTACCACCTTTTCTACGATTTATATATTCTATAAAATCATCTTCAATAATATTTATTCCAGCAGGAATTCCTTCGATTACTACACCAACTACATTATCATGCGAAGCACCGAATAAATGAACTTTTATAATTTTCCCAAAAGTGTTTGACATTTTTTTGACATTTAATTTATCAATGTAATTACAAAATTAAAATAAAATTTCTGAAAAATTTATTATAAAACTACATTTATTATTAATAATATTTTTTGATATTATTTTCATATTTTTAGTTATTTTTGCACTTATTAATCCTAAAAAATTTAATTTATGCTTACTCATAATTTTGCATATCGGCATAATGGCCCTAATGAACTAGAAATCAAAAAAATGTTAGAGACCTTAGGTATCAACTCGTTAGATGAAATGATGGAAAAAACTATCCCATCTGATATCCTACGAAAAGATCTAAACATAGGTATAGGTAAAGGTCTTAGTGAGACACAAGTGATAGAATTGATGAAAAATTTTGCTTTTAAAAATAAAATTTTTAAAAATTATATTGGGTTGGGATATTATGAGACTGCCCTACCAGGCGTAATACAAAGGCATATTCTCGAAAATCCTAGATTTTATACTTCATACACGCCATATCAAGCTGAAATTAGCCAAGGCAGACTAGAATTATTACTAGCTTTTCAAACAATGGTTGCAGAACTTACTAGTATGGAGGTAGCTAATGCTTCTATGCTAGACGAAGCTACTGCTGCTGCAGAAGCTATGACTATGTCTTTTAATCTTCGCAGTCGTGATAAAGTAAAAAATGATGCTCGTGTTTTTGTTGTAGATGAGCGAGTATTTCCTCAGACACTTGCTATCATACTCACTAGAGCTAAATATTTAGATTATGATGTAATTGTTACAGATGTTTTTAAATATAATTTTACAGATGATATATTTGGTATTTTAATTCAGTATCCTGATCAGTATGGAGAAATACTAGATTACACTGATGTAGTGAACAAAGCTAAAAATATAGATGCTAAAGTTGTAGTTGCAGCAGATATTATGTCCTTAGCATTACTTACACCTCCAGGTGAATGGGGCGCAGATATTGTGATAGGTAGTACTCAGAGAATGGGATTACCAATGGGCTTTGGTGGACCTCATGCAGGTTACATGGCTACTAAACTTGATTATATCCGTCAAATGCCAGGTAGAATTATTGGAGTATCAATAGATGCTAATGGTAATAAGGCTTTGCGTATGACTCTACAAACTCGCGAGCAACATATTAAGCGAGAACGAGCAACATCTAATATTTGTACAGCTCAGGCGCTACTTGCTATGATGGCTGGTGCTTATGCTATCTATCATGGACCCGATGGCATTAAGGAAATAGCAGCTCATATCAATCAACTGACAGGTTTATTAGCTCAAGAAATTCAAAAAATTGGATATGTTCAAAAAAATAAATACTTCTTTGACACTATTAGAATTGAAATTCCCACTTACGTTGATATGGATACTCTCAAACTGAAACTATTAGAAAACAATATAAATGTAAGATATATTAATAATAAAGAAATAGGTATCAGTCTTGGTGAACCTACTACTATGGATGATGTAAATCTTTTGCTAAGCATTTTTGCTAAACTTACTGGCAAAGAACCTACCACATTCAAATTTGAAGATATAAAAAATATACAAATTAAAACTTTTGATGATAAACACAAACGTAACTCTATTTTTATGAAGCAAAAGATTTTTAAGATATATCATAGTGAGACAGCAATGATGAGATATTTGACTAAATTAGCTGATAGGGATTTGGCTCTAGATAGGACCATGATACCTCTGGGTAGCTGTACCATGAAACTCAATGCATCTACTGAACTATTTCATCTCTCTTGGCCAGGCTTTGCTAATCTACATCCGTATGCACCTAAAGATCAAGTACAAGGTTACTTAGAATTGATAGATGAATTGGGACAATTACTTATTAAAATAACTGGTATGAATGGTATTACTTTTCAACCAAATAGTGGTGCTGCTGGTGAATATACTGGACTAATAACCATCAGAGCTTATTACGAAGCTAAAGGGCAAGGATATAGAAATGTATGCTTGATACCTGCATCTGCCCATGGGACCAATCCTGCTAGTGCTGTAACAGCTGGTATGAAGGTAGTAGTAGTGAAAACTGATGATAAAGGCAACGTGGATATAGAAGATCTAAAAACTAAAGCAAAAGAAAATGCTGATAAACTAGCTGCTCTTATGATTACCTATCCCAGTACTCACGGTGTTTTTGAAGATAATATTTTAGAAATTATAAATACCATACATCAGTATGGTGGACAAGTATATATGGATGGTGCTAATATGAATGCTCAGGTAGGTTTCACTTCTCCTGGCTTAATGGGTGCTGATGTATGTCATCTCAATTTACACAAAACTTTTGCTATACCTCATGGCGGTGGTGGACCAGGTGCAGGTCCTATTGCTGTTGCTAAACACTTAACACCTTATCTGCCTTCTCATCCATTTCATCCTGATGGCATTATCACTCATTCTGTAAATACTGTGGCTGCAGCTCCCTTTGGTAGTGCGTTTATTCTTCCTATTTCTTATATTTATATTAAAATGTTAGGTGATGATGGTTTAAAAGCTGCCACACAGATTGCCATCCTCAATTCTAATTATTTAAGAAAAAAACTTGAACCTTATTACAAAATTCTATATGTTGGCTCCAATGGTTTTTGTGCTCATGAGTTTATAGTTGATTGTAATCCTTTTCGTGCTTATGGAATAACTGAATTAGATATAGCTAAAAGGTTGATGGATTATAGTTTTCATGCTCCTACAGTTGCCTTTCCAGTTCATGGTACACTGATGGTAGAGCCTACAGAAAGCGAACCCCTCAGTGAACTTGATAGATTTGTAAATGCTATGATATCTATTAAAGCTGAAATAGATGAAGTAATAAATGAAAAAATTGATTTAGAAAAAACTACTTTAAAAAATGCTCCCCATACTTTAAAAAAACTGCTTAATGATAATTGGGATTTGCCTTATACTAGAGAAAAAGCAGCTGTTAATCTTAAAGATAAATATTGGCCACCTGTAGCTCGTATAGATGACGCTTATGGTGATAGAAATATTGTTTGTAATTGGATAGAAGATTTGATGGATTGAAGTATTGTTGAGATTATCTTCATTTAGATACTAATATACAAAACTTCAATAAAAATAAAAAAATCTATTAATCACAATACAAAAATTATATGTAAATTTGCGATAAAATTAATAATGCTTAGACATATAGGTTTAAACATCAATTCATCTGAAGATGTTGAATATTTTTATAAAAATGTTCTCGGATTTGAGCTTATAGATGAATATTATTTGCACCCATCAATAGTAAAAACTTTTTTAAACTGTGAACAAGTTAAAATTTTTAGAGTTAAAAAATTTAATTTAGTATTGGAATTAATTTTAACTGATATCAAAAATCCTCAATCTTTTTCTCATATAGCTTTAGAATTTTGGAAACCAGAAAATATTTTTGAAAAAGCAAAGAACTCTGGGTATGCAGCTTATGAATTTATTAAAGAAACTGGCTCTAAAGCAAGGTATATCATTGATAACTCTGGTAATATTTTTGAGATTAAAAGTATTAACCTTATAGAATAATTATTTATAATGGGCTTAGATCCTATATTTTCTTTTGAAAATATTCTTATTTCTCTGATTTTAATTATTACTATTTTTTCTTTAATATATTTTTACAGCAAAGTTGTTACTGATAATATTTTTCATAAGTATTTAATGTATGGTCTTGGTTTCAAAATACTTATGAGCATTGCTTTTATATTTATTTATTATTTTTATTATGGTGGAGGTGATGCTTATTGGTATTGCTATAATACTAAATGCTTTGTAAATGCTTTTTTTAATCATCCTGGCAAAATAAGCAAAATTATTTTTACAGGAAATATGAATTATAATGATTTTTATCAATTGTTTTCAATTAATACTGGCTATCCCGTTATGTATTTAGTAGAAGACCCAAAAACTTTCGCAGTTTCTCGGTTTTCTTTTCCAGCATTGCTTTTAACACAAAATTATATTTCTACTACAATTTTAGTTGCTATGTTTGCTTTTATCGGGCAATGGAAAATGTTTATTTTGCTTAATAAGTTATTTCCAAATTTTACTAAATACGCTGCTATAGCAGTATTGTTTTTTCCATCACCTACTTTTTGGAGTAGTGGTATACTAAAAGATACTTTTATTTACGGAGCTATGCTATGGAGCATATATAATTTTTATCAAATTTTTGTTTATAAAAAAAATATTTTTGGTAATCTATTATTATTATTAATGAATTTTTATATTATAATTTTAATAAAACCTTACGTAGCTATAGCTCTTTTACCTACATTTTTACTTTTATTTTCACTTTCTTATATTAGAAAAATAAAAAATCGTTTTGTTAAATATTTTATTACACCTTTGGGGCTTTTGTTTGCTGTTATTTTAACTATTGTTATTTACACCTCTATTGGATCTTCTTTAGGACCTTATGGAAGTATACAAAGTGCAATCGATAAAGCATACATTACTCAACAAGATTTTATAAAAAATGAAACTTATAGCGCTCATAAATATGATATCGGTTCTTTCGAACCTACGATTTCTAGTATTTTATCTAAATATCCTATTTCTATTTTTTATGGACTCTTCGGGCCTTTTATTTGGCAAGCTGATAGCTTTACTATGCTTTTAGGTGCATTAGAAAGTTTGGCTTTATTTATATTGACTATTTATCTCTTATACAAAATTAGATGGCGATTTTTTAAATTTATTTTTCAAGATGATTTTATTATTTTTTCTTTTGTTTTTTCATTAATTTTTATCTTTTTTGTTGGGCTTGCTTCTGCTAATTATGGATCTCTTAGCAGATATCGTATACCTGCACTACCATTGTTTTTAGCTAGCCTTTTTGCTATATATAATTATTGCAAAATGCAAAAGATTTTTTAGTTTTATTATTTTTCTTATATTTTGGTATAATAATTGCAATATATTATAAAAAAGAAGGAGGAGTTATGAAAACCTTAAATTTTTTAATAGCCTGTGTGGTGGGGTTGATTTTTAGTGGATGTACTATAAATAACTACTACACTGATAATACACCTTATGACGATGTATATTACAATCCACAAGTACACCAGTATTCAAGTGCTAAAGCACCAAATGATCAAAATTATCAATCATATGAAAATCAGCAATATGATCCTACTCAAGCTGAGCCTTATTATTCTGAAACATATACTGATTCGTATGGCAACACTTACATAACAAACAATTATTATGGCGATTATTATGATTTTTCTTATTCATCTCGTATACGTCGTTTTTATTATCCTGAATTAGGTTTTGGATATTATGCTCCATGGTATACTAATATGTATTGGTATACTTATGATCCTTGGTATTTTGGTATTTCTATATATCTTACATATCCTTTTTGGAGACCTGGATTTTCCTTTTACTGGGGTTATCACCCATACAACTATTATTTAGGATGGTGTTATCCTTATTATAGCTGGGGTTATCCTTATGGCTACTGGCATGGCTATCATAATGGATATTGGGACGGATTTTGGCTTGGATATTATCATGGATTTTATGGGTCAGAATATTTTTACTATAATCCTTTTGATGTGCACTCTGGAACCGTTTACTATGGACCTCGAGATTATATAAGTGCATCTACTAGTGGCAGGCAAAATAGAACTATCAATGATAATATACCTCCTGCATCGCTTAATAGAACCCCTGCTTCTAATTTGACTTTTGCTGATAGATTGAGTAGAGTTGGTTACACCCCATTAGAAGTCAAGCCCCAAGAGATAACTATTACTAAACCTTCTTCTTTGATAAATATAGACCAAAATGCTACACTAAACGACAAATTGCCTAATAATTTAGATACTGATAAAAAACCTATACAAAAACCTGTAACTACAAGTGAACAACCTATAAAACCCGCTATAATAGATAAACCTATTAATGAACAAAAACCAATAACTCAACCTACTCAACCAGCTAATATAAAACAACCTACTCAGCAACAAAAACCAATAACTCAGCCTACTCAACCAGCTAATATAAAACAACCTACTCAGCAACAAAAACCAATAACTCAGCCTACTCAACCAGCTAATATAAAACAACCTACTCAGCAACAAAAACCAATAACTCAACCTACTCAACCAGCTAATATAAAACAACCTTCCCAGCAACAAAAACCAATAACTCAGCCTACTCAACCAGCTAATATAAAACAACCTTCCCAGCAACAAAAACCAATAACTCAGCCTACTCAACCAGCTAATATAAAACAACCTTCCCAGCAACAAAAACCAATAACTCAGCCTACTCAGCAACAAAACACTAATCAATATCAAAAACCACAAGAATCTAATCCTAGCAAAGTTACACCTTCGCAAACACAAACTCCAAGCCGTAGTTATTCTAGACCATCTCCTAATAAAAACCAACCAGTACAGCCAACTAGATATTCAAGCCCCCCTGCTAATAATTATAGTAGTCCTAATCGTAGTAATAATAGTTCTCCTTCTTATAATGCCCCATCTAGATCTAGTTCATCTGGTAGCTCTCATAGTAATACTCCAAGAAGTTCGGGTTCCGGTTCTGCACCATCTCGTGGTGGTAGAAGATAAAATATTAATTTAAAAAATATATTAATATGAAAAAATTAAGTTTTTATTTAGGTTTATGCCTAGTAATTATAGGATATACAGGTATATATGCACAAAACCTCGATGATGCAGTCAGATATTCATATCTAATGCCTTATGGAGATAGCAGATTTAATGCCGTATCTGGAGCATTCTCTGGTATTGGAGCTAATATTACTGGTATTAGCCTCAATCCTGCCGGACTTGGTGTTTATAAAAAATCAGAAATATCTGGATCTTTTTCTATCTCTAATTTTTTATCTAATTCTAAATACTTAAATAATTCTAATGATGATATTAAAACTGTGGTTTCACTACCTAGCATGGGATTAGTTATTTCATCTAATTTTAATACAGACAAACACGATTGGAAAAATTTGAATTTTGGTCTTAGCTATTCTAAGTTAGCTGATTTTAATAGCAGGATAATGATTTCGGCAGACAACCCTTATAGTAGTATTGTAGATGTTTATTCTGTCTATGCTAATGGTTTTTTACCTAATCAATTAAATGTTTTTGATACATGGTTGGCTTTCGATACGTGGCTTTTAGATACAATACCGGGCACACCTACTGCCTATGAGGGAATAGTCACCCGAGGTGTTAGGCAAGACTATTTAGAAATTAATAGTGGCAGTATGTATGAAATAAATTTGGCAATAGCAGGTAATTACGATGATAAATTATATATTGGTGGATCAATTAATTTCCCAATTTTTTCTTTTGAAAGAGAATCTACTTATAGCGAAGAAGATGTTAAAGATACCATACCTGATTTCAAATCTTTAGAAGTTTTTGATTATTTAAATACAGATGGTGAAGGCTTAAATTTCAAAATAGGTTTTATGTATAAACCAATACAATGGTTTAGATTTTCGCTAGCTTTTCATAGTCCTACTTATTTCTGGTTACATGATTCGTATTTTAGAACCATGCGAACAAATGTATACAATGGTATCTATACTGCAGATAGTCCTCGAGGAGAATTTAATTATAGATATTATAATCCTATGCGTGCTATTATTGGGTTGGGGTTTATATTTGGTGAAAATGGATTTATAAATGCAGAATACGAGTGGACAGATTATACGCAAAATCATTTTAGTACAAAAAAAGCAAATACTACTTTTTTTGACCTAAATAATAGTATTAATAATGAATTAACTTATGGACATAATATAAGAGTAGGTACTGAATGGGTATTGAAGCCATTTGCCATGAGAGCTGGATATGCTTATTATTCATCACCATATAAAAATATTAGTAATTTCGATACACATGTTATAGGTCTAGGATTTGGATACAGAGAAAATATATTAATTTTTGATGTTGGTATAAATTATTATTTACATAATGATCAAAGATATTTATATGATCCTCTAGTAATGGAAATACTCAACAAACCTGAGCCTAAAGCTAATCTATCTATGAATAATATATTAGTTTCATTTACCATAGGAATGAAACTCTAAATGAATGGTTCAATTATATAATCACTATTTTGGGTTATTTTTATTGTTAATTATTTAATTGTTTTTGATAATTTACAGTTTATTTTTATAAAATTGTAAATTAATTTCAATTTTTTATTAAAACATATTTTTAATGTATATAATAGAATTCGTGATTATATAAAAAATTAATAAAGAATAGTAATAGTACCTTTGCGGGTATAATATATAGAGTTTGTATGAGCATAAGCATAACGAATCATAAAAGAATAAACACCAGGGGGCACTAATTCACCTTCGAAGGTTCCATCCCAACTAGAATAAAGGTCTGTAGTATAAAATATTTGTTTTCCCCAACGATTATATATTCTTATTTCCCCTTTATCAATAGGACAAGGAGTAAAAATTTGCCATACATCATTCAAGCTATTTTTAATAGGAGTAAAGGCATTAGGTATAAATAATGTACAAGGGTCTACTTCTATAAATACACAAGCAGTGTCAGTACAAATACTATTAAAACCTATAACGCAAATCTCAGTAGAAGAGAGTGGTGATACTTCAATAGTAGGACAATTTATACAGCTAATAGAATTGTCTCCATACCATAAAAATTCATTAGCACCTTCTGCTTGCAAGGATGCTATATCTCCAGCAAGTAAATGAGTAGCCGAAGCTGTTATATTAACTTCGGGATTTGGGATCACTTCTATTGTAATGCTTTTAGTATCAGAACAGTTTTGAATACTACCAGTAACAGTATAACTAGTTGTAATTTGAGGTGAAACGATTATCTGACTTGTAGTTTCACCAGTGCTCCACAGATAAGTTTGTGCACCACTTACTATTAATTTACTACTTTCGCCTGAACATAATTTAGGAGGCGAAGCAGTTATATTTAGCGAAGGACTTTCTATTATATTTACTGTAGCTAATGCACTATTAGAACATCCACTGCTGTCTGTCCCCGTCACAGAATATATAGTTGTAGTCTGTGGTGATACAGTTATAGAACTATCTGTACTTCCATCTGACCAAACGTAAAAATCTGAACCATAAACAGTAAGCGTAATAAACTCATTTTTACAAATTGAAGTATCGGAGGGGTTAATATAGACATCGGGGAGTGGATTTACAGTTATTAGAGCTTCAGCAGACGCGGAACAACTCAAATTATCACTAACAGTGACAGAATAGGTAGATGTGAAATCAGGATAAATAATCAAATTTTCATTATCATCCCCAGTATTCCAAATAAAATTATAAGGAGCCTGACCATCATGTATAGTAGGTGTCAATGTTAATGGGACATCATCTTCACATATCGTAGTATCATTTAATGTTACAAAAAAAGGATTATCTTTTATCCATATGGTATCAGAGCTTATCAAACCACAATAACCACTAATATTAATAATGAGATATTCATCAGCCTCATCGATTCCATCAGCAAAAGCATAAATAGTATGAGAGACAGAAGTAGAGTCAGCAGGTATAGTAATGATATTAGATAAATAAGTATAATCGACTCCATTAGTAGCTGTTCCACCTATACCTATTGCAATATTAGTATGATAAGGTACTGGTTCGGGATGTGAAAAAACTAAATCTATAGGTGCACATCCTTCATAAATAGTATCTGGGCTAGCATAGGGAGTAACAATGTTTAATTCAGGTAGATTAGTTAAAAAAGAATTACGCTTTAAAAAAACACCTGAATCATATGCATGGTCAGTAACGTCAGCAATGCATAATTTAATATGATATGTTTGGCATGGTATTACTTTTGCCTCAGCCACTAGTGGTATGGTAAAACCATCAAATACTGGTTGCTGATATGAATTATTATTATTTATATACAAATTAGAATATGATAAACTAGTACACCCTGAAGCAGAATATGATGCTCCAGGGACACCTGGATTTATTGTATTGATAGCTACCGGCAAATCTGTGCCAGGCACTAGTGCAATATTTTTGTCTACATACATTCCACCACTAGGATTGATACCTGATATTAGAAAAGCAAACACATCATTAAAAGAAGAACATACAAATTCTGGATATTCTTCACTTCCAAAAATATAATAAAAGGTGAGCAAAGTATCTAATGGTATAAAATCAAATTCTAGTACCGCACCATCATTAGTCGTATATGGACTAACTATTGAATCAAGCTCTGTTACTCCAAGACCTCCAAGACTATTACTCATAAAGCTGCTTCCATTTTGAGCTATATTAGAAGCAGTACCTGTACACAGGATTATACCTTCATCCATACCCAAAACAGTGCTATTACCATTAGAAAAATAAGCAAATTGTTGCAATTGCCCTCTATAAGTTACATTTGATACAGTAATGCCTGGTCCTATCAAAAAATCTTCGACCAATTGTTGTGGAATATACGATGTATTAATATATAACTGGCTATGAAGTAAAATAGGAACTAATAAAAATAAAAATACTAGTATTTTTTTCATAATTTTATAATTAATTATTAAACAACTATTTTAATACAAAAATAATAAAAAAAAAGGAATTAGGTATTAGTTTTTATAAAATAAATGTAAAAAAAGGAATCATAACATAAAAAATTATAATTAGCTAAACATCTATCAGCAATAAAAATGAATATAAAAGATGAGTACAAAACAATACTCACCATTCGTCTATTTTAATTATAGGCGGTTTCATTCCTTCTTTGAGGCTTTTGATAAATCTATTAACATATTCATCTACTTGCTTTAGATAACTATCATATTTGGGTAAATAATATGGATCGGTTTTATCCATCCATTTTTCTAGGAACATTTTAGATACTGCAGGTACATAGAAATCATCTAGTGTGTAACGATATCTCCCATCCTTCGCTTCAATAGTAAAAGTACAAATCACTATGGTATTGCTTAATGTTTTACTGCCATCAACTAAAGTATCTATCATTCGCATACGATAAGTACCTACGATTTTACCATTTTCAGGATCTCTCACTTTAGTAATTCCTTGAGGATTTTCGAAGAAACTATTTATCCATCTGATAGCTCTATTATAAAGTGTATCTTTGTTTCCCTGCTCTTGAACTACCTCTTGATATTTAATTTTTTTAGTGTCAGGATCTATGGGTAATTGGGCATTCACTTTAATAGAATTGTAAAATATAATTATAATAGATAAAACTATAAATTTTATTTTTTTATTCATATATATTATTTTAAATTAAGGTTTTTTTATCAAATAATAATCATATTTTCGCCAGGTTTTATTTCTCTTGGTTCAGTATTAAATTGAAAGAGACGAGCAGGTTTGTCACCTTTTAGCCACATATTATCATTATAAATTTCTAAGTAAGTACCTTCTCGTAGGCCCAATACTTTCATATCTTTATTAACTACTAAAAACTCTAATATTCTCTGTTCACGAGTTTCGCCACCATGATCAGCAGGGTTATGATCTATATAATGAGGATTTATCTGAAAATCGATTAAATTAAGAGCATCAAAAGATTTTGGGAAAACAATTGGCATATCGTTAGTAGTTTTAATAGTAGGACAGGCAAGATTAGCACCAGCACTCCAACCTATATATGGAATACCACACAAGGATTTTTCACGTATAGTTGTCATCAAATTATTTTTGTATAATTCGTAAACTAAATGAAATGTATTACCGCCGCCTACCATTATACATTTAGCATTTAATACTGCATTAGTGGGATCGGAATAATGATGTATACTATTGATATAAATATTATCTGTATCAAAGACACGTTGCACCTTACTCTCGTAAGCATTATAGCTAAATTCTATACTTTTAGAGTCCAAATTTACCCCAGCATATGGGATAAAAAGTACTTCATAAATATTAAATTTTTTTAGAAAATTAGTAATTAATTCTTTGCACCAGCCCAAATATACTTCACCTGCCATTGTAGAGTTACTTATTAACAAAAGATTCCTTTTCATTTTTATATTATTTATATTTTTTTATTTAAAAATAATCAGACAAAATTAATGAAGTTTTTTTTATTTAAAAAATTATTTTAATCATTGTTTTTTGCCATTTTGAACATATTTTGAAAAAATAACACATAAATAAATTATTATTTTCATACAGAACCTAAGCACAAAATTATAAGTAAAACAAAGATTTAGTAAATATATTCATTAATAATACTTATTGATAATATTGAAAAGTTCAAAAATTATTTGGGCAATATATTTTATGAACAAATCTTCGTAGCTCATTATATTATAATTTGCAATAGATGGGCAATGGATAGATTTTTAATAATTACATAAATTTATACAAGAAATAATTGAACTAAAAAATCATATGTCAATTCATATATCTCAGGGTCATTGCTAAGACGTGGACCTGCAATATTTAAAGTATTTATCGCGTTTTCACTAATCCATTTTCTTATTTCATTAATGTTATTTTGTTTGATATTGCACAGATATAATGGTTTATTATGTTTTTTAGCTAATTCTACTGTTAATGTAGTACCGGGATCATTAATTTTTACCTTAAAAATAATCAAAACTCCATCACTATTTTTTACATTCAACTCTGTACGAACTGCGTAATTGTCGGTCTCACACTCAATAAGCGGATATTTTTGAGGTATTATACCATCTTCTGCTTTTCTACCTTTAGGGCAAAACCCTCCACATTTTATTTTTAATTGAGGATTATCTAAAACAAAATCCATAGCAGCTCTATCTACGCCACTTTGTCCGCCTGTAATTATTGTAATTTTTTGAATCATTTATTCATTTATCATATTAATAAAAATTTATAAATTTATAAAATTTAATATTATTTATCAAAAAAAATATTTGTCAAAATCCATAATAAAATCTACAACATTATCACTTCTCAAATAGGTTTATAAAGAAAAGATTTCCTATACTTTAGCACATTCTAATAATATTTCTTTTTAATTAAATTTCCATTTTCGAAAAATAATTTTAACTGATGAAAAAAATCTTGTAAATTTGTTGAAATAAAAAATATGAAAAAAATAAATATTACATTATTTTTTAGTTTAATCGCTATCTGTTTATTTAGCCAAATACCTTATGGTTACTATGATAATGCAGAGGGCAAAAGTGGTCAAGAACTCAAGCAAGCGCTATTTAATATAATCAATAGTAATGTAACTACATTATCATATAACCAATTATGGAACGCATACCCACTAACAGATAAAAAACCTAACGGCAAAGTATGGGACATTTACAGTGATATTCCAGGAGGTATTCCCCCCTATGAATATACATTTATCATAGATCAATGCGGTAATTATAACTCTGAAGGCGATTGCTATAATAGAGAGCATACTGTACCTGCAAGCTGGTTTAATGATGCCTCTCCAATGTATACTGATCTTTTTCATGTATTGCCTACAGACGGCTATGTAAATAATAGACGAAGCAATTACCCTTATGGCAATGTAGGAAGTGCTAGCTGGACCTCTCTTAATGGCAGCAAAGTAGGCAGTTCTATTACTACAGGGTATTCCGGTATCGTTTTTGAGCCTATAGATTCTTTTAAAGGTGATATCGCTCGTATATATTTTTATATGTCTACCAGATATATGAACAAAATTAATAATTGGAATGGAGAAAGCTTTGAAAATGGAGATTTAGCTCCTTGGGCAAAAAATTTATTTTTACAATGGCACCAGTTAGATCCAGTAAGTACCAAAGAGAAGCAAAGAAATGATTCTGTTTTTGTAATACAACATAATCGCAATCCCTTTATAGATCATCCCGAATGGGTAGCTTCTATTTGGGGACCTAGTGCACATATACTTGATTATAATTTTGTTGCTAATATTTATACTACTGATGATTTTATACATATCTATTTTCCTAACGTAAATGATGATGTACAAATAAAATTATATACTATCCAAGGACAATTAATTTATAATGACATTGCTTATAATCCTACAGATATTAATATACCTATTTCATTTAATAGAGGGTTATACGTGATCATTATCAATAATAAAACTAATTTTTTTATACAAAAACTTATAATACAATAAAATGCCAGTAATTTTTTATAATAAAATAAAAGAAGGATTAGAATTAGGAATTTGGCAAATCACTGAAAGCATAGAAGAGTTGCTTAAATATTTATATTTAAATAAAGAGGAATTCGATACCTTAGAATCATTTAAAAGTGAAAAACGAAAAAAACAATGGATGAGCTATAGAGCTCTTATAAGGTCTATTGTGCAAGCAGATTTTATTTACAGAATTTATTATGATGAAAATAATAAGCCATTTTTAGTAAATCCACCTCGAGCTATCAGTGTTAGCCACACAGATGGTTATTCTGCCATCTTGATCAATGAAAATATAAATGAAAATAGAGGTCTAGACATCGAACTTATATCCAATCAAGCATTAAAATTAAAAAATAAATTTTTAACTATAGAAGAAGAAAAACTTTTACCTAAAAATGATATTAAACTTTATACTACTTTATTTTGGTCTGCTAAAGAATCTGTTTATAAAAAAATAAATATTAAAAATATATATTTAAAATCAAATATTAATATTGAAAAAATAGATAAAAATAATCAAATAATCAAAACTAAATTAATAATTAATGAAAATGTAACATATATCAATGTATTCTGGTTGATATTTGATTCAATTGTGATAACATATACTGATTAAATTGACATCTCACATTCGACAATTAATCAAATGGTTGGAGTTTAGATCTTTAAATTAGGTGATAGATCATAGTTTTTCAATTCAACTTTTTTCAATGTAATTTATTGGCATAATACTTGGCACTGTCTATCATTCCTAGATTTTGATATGCAATAGCTAGATTTTTGATAACATTTTTATTATTTGGATTAATATTATAAACATTTTTAAGATATATTAGTGCTTGAGAATAATTATGTTTAATCACATTTAAGGTGCCTAGATTCTCTAAAATAGCAGCATTATTAGGATCACAATTATAACCACGTAATAAATAATATTCAGAAGTTTCTAACCCACCAGGTTTCATACTATGCAATTCAGCTAATTGATTAAATGCTTCTACATAGCATGTATCCTTCTTTATGATATTTTCAAGTATTATAATAGCAGAATCAATTTTATTCAAGTATCTAAATGCTAAAGCTAATTGTAAAGTAAAATATGTAGAGTCTGAAAACTGGTTCATTATAAAATAAGAATTATTAGTGAGAAATGTAAAAGCATGATTAGCTACATCAAAAGATGAATCATAATAAGCATTTATGCCAGCTGCAAAAATATTTTTGTATGGTAATAGTTCCATTGGCCTTAGCTTAGCACATATTAGTGCATTATTGAGTGCCTCGTTATAATTTTTTTTCATGAAATAAGCTTCACCTAAAATATTATGAGCAGCATAGTATTCAGGATAAATACTTATAGCTCTATTGAGGTAATAAATTGCTTCGTCTAATAATTTTTTTTTCTTTTGTAAATTATTTGTTTTTTTAACAGCATCTAATAAAGATTCTCCCGCAGCTGTATTAGCACGTGCACTATTACGCGAGGTCTTAGCATCAGTAGTGAATAAGGTTAAATTGTCTTTCCAAGCAAAACTTCTCGTAACAGTCTTCACTCCATACAAGCCGAGAATTATTATCAAAACATACATCGCCCATTTAG
>Ga0209537_1000166_pt1 | contig 76029 bp, 69 predicted proteins | sample BioPla4DNA1_FD_187698 | JGI IMG/M metagenome (GOLD analysis project Ga0209537, IMG submission 187698) | Biogas fermentation microbial communities from Germany - Plant 4 DNA1 (SPAdes) (version 2) | ecosystem: Engineered > Bioreactor > Anaerobic > Digestate | place: Bielefeld, North... | reverse complement strand
AGTTCTGCTTAAAAACCTATTTAATGTTTTTATCAACATATCAGGACTTAGGGAGAACAATATTAAAGCTGTTAAAAAAATAGCAAATATTGCTATAACCCCTGCAAAGGCATATAGATAATGTCTATATTTTATGCTCATATTAAAACTAAACCAAATCAAGCTAAATAGAGTTAGAAACAAAAAGCTGAAAAGACTTAGAGTTTTCTGTAATCCTACTATGATAGTTGCCTTTCCAAAATCTATTTTCAGTCTTTTTCTAAGCTCATAGACCCGTGCTAGTTCTCCACCGGCTTTTACCCCCGGTGTAATGGCATCTACTACACTTCCCTTTGCATTCATCATGAGAGCATCAAAGAAAGATACATTTTTCTTTACCCTTAAGGCCATTGATTTCCATTGGAGGGCAAGAAGAAAGATTGTAAAACATTGTGATAGGAGCAATAATACTATAGATTTTGGAGGTAGGGATCTAATATGAACAAAAACCTCTTTCAAGTCAGTATTAACCACAATTAAAACTATAGCTATAATTCCTAAAACATATAATATGCCCTTTACTAGGTTCTTTTTCATACTAGACCCCCTAAACCTTTTCCATAAGCAAAATTTCCTCCATGGATTTCCCTCTGCATCCTATAGAATAAGTATTAATATCCTTTAAATTATTCTTGATAAAATCATCTGTTATATTAGAATAGAATGGTTTTAGTATTTTTCTTGGCATCCTTACTATTACTCTATGACCTTCCTTGGCTTGCTCCCATATATTTTTTAATACTTCATCTTTAGGACAAACCTGCTGGGCTACATGAACTACATCATAAGGATCTATATCTATATCCTGGCCTTTGCCACTAATAACAGTAATCTTTTCATGTAAGCCCAGCCTGGTAACTACATTTCTAGCACATTCTATAGCTTTTTTATCTATGTCCAGTACGTAAACATGGGCATTAGTCTGTTTTGCTATCTCTATGGCAGTACTAGGAATAGATCCGCCTCCAATACACAATACCTTGTCATAGCTTCTTATATTTGCCAACCTAATTTCATTTTTCACTATGTTTCTATAGTATAGATTACAAAGCTTTACAAATAAATCATATTTGGAAAATATTCTCTCCATCCATTTAGTACAAGTCATTATCATCTGTATTCCCTACCCTATAACCCCAATTATTAAGCTGCCTATTTGATTAAACAGTCCTCCAAAGAAAAAGGCTGATACAATAGTGATGGCGCCGATAAACAAGGCTGTCTTTAAGGAGAATTCCTTTGTAAGTACTCCAAATACCGACAAGCAGGGTAAGTAGAACAGCGCTACTATAGCTCCGACTGTCAATTGCAATGTGTTCAAATTCATTTCTAGTAAGGGCAATACTGCCAGTTCCCTTCTAATTATTCCTAACAGTAGTGAAAGACTAGCTTCCCTAGGTAATCCCAACCATCCCTCTACAAAGGGCCCTAGCAGCTTACTAAATTCATTTAAAACACCAGTCTCAGCAATAATAGCTGCAATAATAATTCCAAAGAACATAGCACCTTCTGCATCCATCATGAAATGCTTCATTCTAAGCTTCAATTTTTTCTTATAGGCGTCCTTATCGGGTAGGAGCAAATTAGGCACTTCTAACAGCAAAGGCTGACTTCTTCCTGGGACTATTTTGTTTAAGACAATCCCTACTGCTAATATTGCTAATATGGATAGAAGGTAAACAAATATTAAAGCAAAAATGGATCTATCCCCTAAAAGGGCAAAAAAGGCACCGCTCTGGGAAGCACAGGGAATTGCAAATGACACTAAAGATGCTACCATAATCCTCTCTTTATAGGTACTTGCTGCCCTAGTACCTAATATGGCAGGGACAGCGCAGCCATACCCCAGCATCATAGGAATAATGTTTCCACCCTGAATCCCTATACGCCTTAGAACTCCATCGGCTAGTACTCCTATCCTTGGCAGGTATCCGCTATCTTCCAAAAATGAAAAGACAACGTAGAACAAAAATACGTAAGGCAATATTAGGGCAAAGGGCCATTCTATACCAATGACTAATATTCCAAATTCTCCTACCAAAACATTTCTCAATATGCCGGCTGGTACAATTAATGATACTATTTTAGTTAGAAATGGCACAATTACCTGCTTAACCAAGGGTAATAGAACTACAGCCCTTAAGGCCTTTCCCCCTCCTACTACCACTCCTAGGGATGCTATGAGTACTAAAAGAGCAATTGGTATCCCAGGCCAGGGTTGTACAGTCCAGTCTTCCAGTTTTTCAATAAAAGTCAGTTCCTTTTTATCAATTTTAGTCTGAACCCTGCTGACTATTTCCTGGATCCTTTCCCATCTTTCCTGCTCATCTAGCCTAGGTTCCGGATCCTTTTCCTCCTTTGAAAGCTTAACGACCATCTCCATTAGCTCACGGAGACCTTTATTCTTTATTGCTATAGTTGGAATTACAGGACTTCCTAGTTCTTCCGACAATTTTTCTGCATCTATCTTAATTCCATGTCTTTCTGCAACATCCATTAGATTTAGACAGTAAACTACTGGTATAGGGTATTCCTTCAGCTCAAATGCTAAGCCTAGATTTCGCTCTAAATGGGTAGCGTCTAGCACACAAATAACTGCATCCGCTCCCTCTTCTAGTAAAGATACAGCTACCTTCTCTGCTTCATTTGTTGCTTCTAAGGAATACGTACCAGGTACATCTATCAAGACACCTTGTTTACTTCCAAAATTTATATCACCTACGGTATAATCCACAGTAGTGCCAGCATAGTTGGAACTATCTACATGAACACCAGTCAATTTTGAAAAAACTACACTTTTTCCTACATTGGGATTACCCATAAGAAGAATTTTCATTTTATCGTTACTGGGTTTTTCTTGAAGGGCAGCTCCATGACAACTCAATTGTGTGTAACCTCCTCAACTAGAATTTCATTTGCGATGTCATAATCTATAGCGATACTTCTATTACCAACTTTAACTACTATAGGTCCTTTAAAGGGTTGTTTGCTCTGAATAGTAAACTGCGTTCCCTTTCTAAAACCCAGGACTTTTAATAAATGGGAATTAGGTAATTTTTCAATTCTATAGGTAGATAACTTTTCTCCATGTGCTAGTGGCATATTTATCTCCTCCCTGAACGACGCTAGTTAATATTGATAATCATTATCAACTACAGTATAGCATATTTTCTTATATTTCTCTATATCTTTGTGAAAAATTTATTTTATTTTTATAATTTATTTTTATTATGTTTGAATACATACCTCAGAGAGTGGGTGCAAAAAAATTGGGAAGCACCCTTTTAATCCTTTAAGGATATATAAGGTAGCTTCCCTTATTAATACCTAGACCTATTTATTACACTGCATTTAGATACTTATATTGAGCTTTATAAAGGTTATAATAAACACCTTTTTTCTCTAGTAATTCATTGTGACTGCCTGATTCTATTATAGTTCCTTGATCTACTACCATAATACGGTCTGCATTTCTTATAGTAGACAACCTATGGGCAATAACAAAGGATGTTCTGCCCTTTAGCAGTCGTTCTAGCCCCTTCTGGACTAAAATCTCGGTTTGAGTATCTATGCTTGAGGTTGCTTCGTCAAGAATTAATATTCTTGGATCAGCCAGCAATGCTCTGGCAAAGGAGATTAGCTGCTTTTGTCCTTGGGATAATTTGGAACCTCGTTCATTTACCTCGGTATAATAGCCCTTCTCCATTTTAGATATAAACTCATGGGCATGGACAGCTTTGGCGGCATTTATTACTTCCTCATCAGTGGCATCAAGCTTTCCATATCTAATATTATCCATTATAGTACCTGAGAAAATGAAACTGTCCTGTAGCATTACTCCCATCTGCTTTCTCAGAGAGTCCAATGTAACCTTCTTTATATCATGGCCATCGATTAATACTCTTCCTTTGACAGGATCATAGAAGCGACTTATAAGGTTTACAATAGTACTCTTACCTGCACCGGTAGGCCCTACTAAAGCAATGGTCTCTCCCGGTTTAACAGTAAAATCCACATGCTTTAATACTGGTTTTTCAGGATCATAGTAGAATTCTAAATTATCGAACCTTACCTCGCCTTTTATCTCAGGTAGTTCATAGGCATCAGGATCTTCCTTAATATCTGGTTTGGTATCCAGTAGCTCAAAAATTCTTTCTGTGGATGCCATAGCTACTAACAGAGAATTATAGAAGTTAGCCAAATTATTAATGGGCTGCCATATCCTCCACACATAACTGGTGAATGCAACCAGGACACCCACTGTCACTGTACCAGCATCTAAAAACTTAATACCAAATACATAAACCAATATTACTCCCATAACTCCAATCAATTCTATCCCAGGCCAGAATAAATTGTTTACCCTAATAGCATTCATCCAGGTAGTAAATATATCTCCGCTTAGTTCATTATATAAATCCCTAGTCTCTTGCTGCCTTACAAAGGCTTGGGTAACCCTCATACCAGCTAGGTTTTCATGAAGATAGGCATTCATGTTGGAGCTTTTCTTTCTTACTTCCTGCCACCTGCGACGAATACGTCCCTTCAAAAGCCCTACTAGTAAAACCAATAGGGGAACTGTACTTAATGTAACTAAAGTTAATCTAGCATCTATATAAGCCATTATGATTATAGCTATAATCAATGTAAATGCATCCGTCAAAACGTTGATTATACCATTGGTTAATAAGTCTCCCAGGGAGTTTACGTCATTGATTATGCGCACCAAAATTTTTCCTGCAGGTCGACTATCGTAAAATGTAAAGGATAGAGTTTGTATATGTTCAAATAGGTCTTGTCGTATCCGGTACAGGATTTTTTGTCCTACTGAAGACATTATATAAACTCTTTGTCTCATACACACCATATTTATTAGATTAGTTGCAAGAAATAGCAGAGTAATAATCGTTAAACCTTTATAATCTGCTACCTCTATATAATCGTCAATAGCTATCTGTAGGAAATATGGACCTAACAATCCACATACAGCAGCCACCATCATTAATATAAGGGTAATGATAATCTGCTTGCCATAGGGTTTCATATATCCCATTAATCTCTTAAACTGATCCAGGTCAAACGGCTTTTCCAGTTCTTCATCATCTATTATTCTCTTTTTTAACACCTTACATCACCTGCCTATCTTCTTTAAATTCTTCAAAATCCTTGTACTGCTGAGAATATATTTCGAAATATTTGCCTCCCAGTTTCACTAATTGATCATGGGTACCTCTTTCCACAATTTGTCCATTATCTAAAACAATAATCTCATCTGCATCTTTTACCGAAGATATTCTGTGAGCTATAATAAATGTTGTCCTTCCTTCCATAACACTTTTAAGTGCTTGTTGGATAGCATACTCTGTTTCCATGTCTACAGCCGAAGTACAGTCATCCATAATAAGTATCTTAGGATTCTTTATTATGGCTCTAGCAATAGCAATCCTCTGCTTTTGTCCACCAGATAATCCCATACCACGCTCTCCAACTATAGTGTCATACCCTTGAGGCATCTCCATAATAAAGTCATGAGCAGCAGCAATTTTTGCAGCCTTTATTACATCTTCTCTAGTAGCATTGGGGTTACCATACATAATATTTTCCTCAATGGTAGCAGAGAATAGGAAAACGTCCTGCATAACTATTCCTATGTTTTCCCTTAGAGTGTTAAGATTCCAATCCCTTACATCTACTCCATCCACCAAAACCCTACCTCTAGATACATCATAGAAGCGGTTTAGAGCATTGATAATCGAGGTTTTACCAGCTCCTGTCGCTCCCATAATTGCAATGGTTTTTCCTGCTGGAGCATCTATGTTTATATTCTCTAATGCTTTATGATCCCCGTAGTGTAAAGATACATTCTCAAATTTTACATGACCCTGAACCTCTTCGGGGTAGTATGGATTCTCTTTATCTACTACAATGGATCCAGTATCCAATACATTAAAAACTCTTTCACCAGAGGATACTGCCTGCTCCATCACGTTGATAACCCATCCCAACATTCTCATAGGATTAATAAGCATCCACAAATAGCTATTAAAGGCTACTAGAGTACCTAAGGAAATTTCACCTCTAGCTACCATTCGCCCTCCAAACCATAGAACAGAAACTGCACATAGGCCTGAAATAAAGTCCATTAGGGGAAAATATTTAGCCCATATCCTGGCAGAATTAACGTTTTTCTCTAGGTTAAGCCTATTCTCTTTTTCAAACTTCTGAATTTCAAAATCTTCTCTTGCAAATGCTTTTACTACCCTAACTCCGGCAATATTTTCTTGAGTAGTAGTATTTAGAGTAGCTTGCTGCTCTCTGATAGCGCTAAATGCCGGACGAATACGAGTATCAAATCTCATAGCTAGCCATGCAACAAAAGGCAAAACCGCCAAGCTCACCAATGCTAGCTTTATATTCATAGAAAGAAGTATAATGGTGGTACCAATAAAATAGATAAAATTTTCTATGAATATGGTTATTCCACCGGCAATAAAAGCCCTTATACCTTCAAGATCACCGGTCATCCTTGACATCAGCTCACCTATGCGATTGTTATCAAAGTATGTAAAGGATTGACCTTGAAGGTGAGTAAACATCTCATTTCTAAGATCATACATACAGCTTTGAGATACTTCTTCGAAGAAGTAGCCTCGAAAGTATAATGCTAGTCCTTTTATAGCTGATATAACTATAGAAGCAATAATAAGGATAGGTAATAACTTACGATTTCCACCGCGGATTACATCATCGATTACGCTTTTTGAAATAAGTGGAGTAATCATGTTGAGAATAATGAACAAAATTAAAAGGGTGACGGCTGCAATGGCCTTTCCCCTATACCTACCGATATACCCCAATATTCTCTTAATAATAAACAAAAAATAAAACCCCCTCTAAACCATATTTATTTGATTCCACTTCATCTTATTTTACTTTTACTTATTGGTCAATCAACAAATATAGGAGATATTTATTAAATTTTACCTTTAATTCCATCAGAACGAAAAAGTTACGATCCATCTTCAAAGTTTAGCATATTATAAGGAATACCTACCCATTCTAATTTGCTATTTTTTGTTTTTATAAAATATAACTGTAAAACCATTATACAGGTTGGTCGTACACTTATCTTAAATATAACTTTTAATTAGCATATTTTACCGCATTTATTATAGCTCTAGCAGTTGCCTCGACAGCCGCACAGCCTATAGCTACCATATCCCCTTCCACTTGGCCTGTAGACAGAGCAAACATAGTATCTCCGTCAACCATAGTATGTACCGGCCGGATAGTTAATGCTAGCCCATCATGAGATATGGAAGCCAGCTTATTAGCCTGTTCCTTGCTTAATTTGGCATTTGTGGCAACTACTCCTATGGTAGTATTTCCCGAAAAACTAGTTCCTTGGTTGTTGGTAGACATAAGGTAGTTGCAAGTATCTATAAAATCTCCTGTTTGTGGATCCCTGGCACCAGCTATAATATTTCCACTATTAAAATCTACTACATCGCCAAAAGCATTCACTGCAACTATAGCTCCCACAACTATACCTCCAGGCAATCTAATGCTGGCTGTCCCAACTCCACTTTTCACAGCAGACTCCATCCCTAATACTTTACCAACTGTAGCACCAGTTCCTACACCTACACTCCCTTGGTCTACCATTTGGGTGTTGGCATTTACACACGCTTCATATCCCATTGCTGCATCTGGCCGTACCTGGGAATCCTTATAAGCCAGATCAAATATTACCGCTCCCCCTACAATGGGTACCTGTGCCACCCCAGTATCAAAACCTATTCCTTCTTTTTCTAGATATTTCATAACACCATCTGCTGCAGCTAAACCAAATGCACTTCCACCTGAAAGAACAATGGCATGCACCCTATCTACTAGATTGCCCGGTCTCATTAAATCTGTTTCCCGGGTGCCCGGAGCACCACCTCTTACATCCACGCCTGCTACTGCACCCTGTCGACATATTACTACAGTACAGCCAGTACCTGCTTCTATATTTTGAGCATGTCCTACCTCTATTCCTTTAACATCGGTAATCTTTCCTTTATACATACCCATGCCTCCCCCTAACCGAAACATCTCCTGACATAACTTTTACAATAATTCCATCTTCCTTCTTTACCAACAAGGATCCATCCTCATCAAAATCTATGGCAAATCCCTCAAAGGTAGTATCTCTTCCTATTACCTTTACAGGTCTATTTAAAGTAATAGAATACTGCCTGCATAAATCAAGAATTTGCTTAAAATCTCTAGTTTCAAGATATTTAAAATAGATTTCTTCTATTTCTTCCATTACTAAGGCTATTATCTGCCTTCTATCTACCCACCTGTTTAAAGCAATCCTAAGAGCAGTAGCGGTTGAGGAGATATCAGTAGGAAAATCTTCCTGTGTCATATTTACGTTTATACCTATTCCCACTACTACATAGTGGATTCTATCTATATCGGCATGCATTTCTGTAAGTATGCCACATACCTTTTTACCATCTATTATTATATCATTGGGCCACTTTATCCCAATATTCAAGCCAGTTGCCTTATTTAATGCCTTCCTAACAGCTACTGCCGCCATAGCAGTTATACGAGGTGCCTGATCTGGAGGAAGGTTAGGCCTTAGTATTAAGGACATCCATATCCCTTTCCCCTTAGGTGATACCCAATTTCTTCCTAGCCTTCCCCTACCCTCTAGTTGTGTTTCAGCTATTATAAGGGTGCCTTCATCAGCTCCCTCCAAGGCTAATTCCCGAGCCCTATTGTTGGTAGAGTCAATTGACTGGTGCAATTCTATATTTTTACCCATGGTTTTGGTTTTCATAGTTTCAGCCAGGGTTACCTCATCTAGTTCCTCAGGAATTGCTACAAGGCGATATCCTAATCCTGACCTGCTCTCTATTTCAAAACCATCTTGCTGGAGAGATTTGATATGTTTCCATACCGCAGACCTAGTGATGCCTAAGAATGAGCTAATGGTTTCTCCGGATAAAAATTTATCTCTATTGTCAATTAATACTTTCAATATTTTATCTCGCATATTATCTTCTCCCCAATAGTTTATTACTTATTCTGCCTACTTTTGTTTCATTCTTCATCTTATTACAACTACAATTATATATACTGTTATGAACATTGTACAGATATAGTACCGACAAAATAAACTTATGGCATTTTAGGGGCCATAAATGGTAGAGATTGTACTTTTAAATCACTATTCCAGAAAATTAATGCTCTAGAACATCAATGTTCTAGAGCATTAATTTTTAGTATTTTAGAGAGCTATCTCAATTGTACTGCTTTGCTTGTGGGCTTGGATCAGTACGCCTTGATCTGTGACTGTAGTTACTCCTCCTTTTACTTCTCCTACAGAATCCACATTTCTTAATAATACATTCCAAGGTTTATGTGTATTGTCTACTTGAATTGTAATGATATTATCTTTTCTTTCAACTGTTACCTTCATTCCATCTGTGCCGTCTAAGTTAGGTACGGTAGTTTTTACAGTATTTCCTTCTTCAATTTCAAATAGATGGAAGGTTACATCCTCACAGTAATCATAATCTGGTTTTTGATCATTGGATCCAACTGCGATTACGGAGTTTGGCTTTACCCATAGTGGCAGGCTCATGTAATCATACTTCTCTTCAATCCATCTGCCGCCTTCCATGGTTCTGTTATCTAGAAAATGAGTCCATTTACCTTTGGGTAGATAATAGCTAGCCTCTCCTCTGTCATTAAATATAGGAGCAACTAACAAGGAATCCCCTAACATATACTGAAGATCTAGATAATCGCATATTGGATCTTCAGGGAATTCAATATGCATACTTCTCATCATAGGAATACCTTTACTGGCGGCTTGGCATGCAGCATTGTACAGGTAAGGCATTATAGAGCATTTTAGTTTGGTGAAATGCCTTAGTACATCCACTGCTTCTTCATCAAAGAGCCAAGGCACCCTATAACTAGTGCTTCCATGTAATCTACTGTGGGATGACAATAGTCCAAAAGCACACCATCTCTTATACAGATCCGCTGTTGCCGTATGTTCAAATCCACCTATATCATGGCTCCAGAATCCAAATCCTGACATGCATAAGGATAAACCGCCTCTTAAGGATTCTGCCATGGACTCATAGGTAGCGGTGCAGTCTCCACCCCAGTGTACTGGGAATTTCTGATTGCCTGCAGTAGCTGAACGAGCAAAGAGACAAGCCTGACCCTTACCCAACTTTTCCTCCAGTACTTCATACACAGCTTTATTGTATAGGTAAGTATAATAGTTATGCATTTTTTCAGGATCTGAGCCATCATAATAAACTACATCAGTAGGTATTCTCTCACCAAAATCTGTTTTGAAGGTATCTACTCCCATATCTATAAGCCGTCTTAAATGGGACTTATACCATTCATAAGCTTCAGGATTGGTAAAGTCTACAAGCCCCATTCCCGCCTGCCACATATCCCATTGCCAAACATCACCATTAGGTCTTTTTAGTAAATATCCTTTTTCCATACCTTCATCAAATAATCTAGAACGCTGAGCAATGTAGGGATTAATCCATACACATATTTTTAAACCTTTCTCCTTTAGTCGTTTCAGCATTCCTTCTGGATCTGGAAACACTCGCTCATCCCATTCAAAATTACACCAGTGAAACTCTTTCATCCAGAAACAGTCGAAATGGAATACTCTTAGAGGAATATCCCTATCTATCATGCCATCAATAAAGCTGTTAACTGTATCTTCATCATAGTTTGTAGTAAAGGAAGTACTTAGCCATAATCCGAAAGACCAAGGTGGAGGAAGTCCGGGACGTCCTGTTAGCTGGGTATACTTATCCAATACTTCTTTAGGGTGAGGGCCATATATAATGAAATACTCTAAGTATTGTCCTGGAACACTAAACTGTACCCGGCTGACTTTCTCAGAAGCTACTTCAAAGGAGACTTTTTCTGGATGGTTGACAAACACACCGTAGCCCCTATTGGTCATGTAAAAAGGAATGTTTTTGTAAGCAATCTCACTGCTGGTTCCTCCATCTTCGTTCCATATGTCCACACTCTGCCCATTTTTTATAAAGGGAGTAAACCTTTCTCCTAGACCATATACATTCTCTCTAACACCAAGAGATAGTTGTTCATGCACATAGGTTTCCCCTTCATCAGTCTCTATGTACCCTACGCCTCTCCATTCGCTTCTGGTAACGATCCTATCATCTGCTATATAGTCAACGCCCCAGTCGCCCTTTTTATTAACTCTTACGCTTAGCTTTCCTGAGGTCAATGAAATATAATCTTCATTGTCTTCTATTTTAACATCTACTTTATCTTGTTCATAGATTTCAAACTCGGGGGTTTTTGGCTGAACTCCCTTATAATTATAAATTCTTACCTTTATTACATCCTCCATGGGAGATGAAAACTTTACGCTTATTAATTTACAATTTAAGGTGTCTCCCCTTTGTCGGATAGGTTTTGGAGGGGCAAAAACTGTAAATGATTTTTCATTCTTCTCCACATCATGAACATGAGAAGGAAAATAAGCATCCAACCCCTCTCTCATTAACCAGTAGCCATTTGTGAATTTCATTGAATCAGCCCTTTCCTAATTATTTGTATATTTTGACTATATAGTATTATATATCATATTATACATCTATTCTTTAACAGAACCAAGAGTAATTCCATGAATAAAATACCGTTGTAGGAAGGGATATATAATCAAAACAGGAATCATGGCAATAAATACTTTAGCTGCATTTAAAGTTTGATTAGATAATTCGCTTATACGTTTATATTGATCTTCGGTCATAGCAGAGGTATCTATTACCACAACTAATTGTTGTATATAAGTTTGTAGTGGATACCTTTCTTCCTTTGCCATCAAAACTAATCCATGAAAAAATTCATTCCAATGATTAACTATAGTAAAAAGCGTGACTGTAGCCAGTACAGGTATAGCTAGTGGTACAAAAATTTTAAACAATATATACCAAGGTCCTGCTCCATCAATTAAAGCTGCTTCTTCCAATTCTTTTGGAAGATTTCTAAAATAGTTGACCACCAAAATAACATTAAATATTGGTAATCCCCCTGCTAATACTAATGCCCAAATACTATTTATTAAGCCATAACTTCTCACAGTTATATACCAAGGTATTAGACCCCCATTAAACAACATACAAAAAATCAGTATCCACATAAACACATTCCTTAAAGGAAATTCTTTCTTTTCTTTTGATAAGGGGTATGCCATTAACACTGTAACAATGAAATTGATTCCTCCTGCTAGTATAACACGTTTTACCGAAGTCCAGAAAGAGTTAAAAAATTTCCTATCCCCAATTATCTGTTCATATGAATTAAAATTAAATCCAATAGGCCATAACTTTACCATACCAGCAGCTGCAGCTGATTTTTCACTTAAAGAAACACATAAAGTGTACCAAATAGGTAATATACATGATAATGCACCAATTAATAGGATTATAATGATTATAATATCTGCAATTCTTGAGCTTAATGTAGTATCTCTAACCATAATTCAATGCTCCCTTATAAATGATATCAAAAAATACGATAATTTGCATATTTAGAAGCCAAATAATATGATAAGGTTATCATAACAAATCCAATGGCAGATTTTAAAAGACCTACTGCCGTTGCTAAGCTATATTGCATATTCAGAAGTCCCATTCTATACACCCAAGTGTCTATTATATCACCCGTTGAATATACAAGAGGATTATATAGATTAAATACTTGATCAAAGCCCGCATTTAATACATTACCTAAACTCAGGGCCCCTAATAGTACAATAGTGGACATAATTCCAGGTATAGTAATGTATCTTAGGTTATCTAATCTGGTAGCACCATCAATTGCAGCAGATTCATATAAAGAAGGATTAATTGAAGTTAAAGCTGATATATAAACAATTGCATTAAATCCAAAGTTTTTCCATACGTCACTAAATACTATTAACCAAGGAAACAAATCTTCTCGTGCAAAAAACAAAATTGGCTCTTTACCAAATGCTAATAATAATTGATTCACTGGACCAGTGTAGGAAAAGACATCTAGTAAAATACTAGAAAGAATAACCCAGGATAGAAAATGAGGCAGATATACAATTGTTTGAATACCTCTTTTTAAAGCACTAATGCGTACCTCATTTAATAATAAAGCAAAGACTAAGGGTACAATTAAATTTCCAATAATCTTCATTGTAGATATAAAAACAGTGTTAATAAAAATGTTTTTACTATCACTTAACAAGAACATATATTTAAAATTCTCTAAACCTATCCACTCAGATTTCCATATTCCTACACCCGGATTATAGTCTTTAAAAGCAATAACAATCCCAAACATTGGAATTATACTAAAAAGTATAAGCCATATATAACCAGGAAGTAACATTAAATAATAATGATTGATAAATTTTTTGTTTCTCATATACTTTCACCCTGTCACTTATTGTAATCATAGACGTCAACTTAATGTTGACGTCTATGATTATTCAATATATTTATGCTATTCCTTTACAGCTTCTTCTACTTCGGCTGTTATTATATCTCCACCTTGTTTCTTCCACTCTTCAACGAATTTATCAAACTCATCGAGAGGTGCAGCTCCCATAATAATTTTCATGAATGTTTCATCCTCAAGTTTTTGGAGATTTGCCCATCTACTTTCTATAGTTTTTGTCTGATAGTATATCTCACTATATACTCTATTCATTTCCGTTTCGTATATAGGCGCTGCACCAACTAATAAGGAGTATAGGCGCATCCAAGCACCATCTCTAGCCTCTAGATCCCAATACTGAATATCAGTATTATCATAAGGCTCTAATTTTACATCTCTGACATTTTCAACGTCATTCAATAACAATTTATATGGTGCATATGCAGGATCATCAAAATCTTCAGGTTCTTTGTTACCGTTCAATACATCTCTAAGTGCATCAATTGTTACCTTTGATTCGTCAGGCGCAGCCATAGGTACCCTTAGTGGATAGAATCCAGGTCCACCTTTGCTTAAATCAAATTTAGATTCATCTCTTATAAGTAGATTATTCATTTTGATTACTGCTTCAGGGTATTCATAATCCTTTCTTACTATGAGAAATTCTGTTGATACCGCTCCCATGGTTGTATTATATTCTCCATTTGCATCTAGTGGCGATGCGTAAGCTTGCCAATTTGCATCAGGATTATTGTTTACCGCATCAGAGAAAGCATATCCCATCCACCATGGCCCGAAAAATATTCCTGCCTGACCACTGGACATCAACTCGCTAGAGTCTTTACGTATACCCATTTCTTTATCTATTAGTCCTTTTTCATACCAATCACGTAGTTTTGCTAGTGCCTCCTTGGTTTCAGGTAAAATTGAGCCATATACAATCTTTCCATCACTATCTTTTAACCAGAATCCGGGAAATGCCTTATGGGCTGTAAATATTGGACCAAATCCATATGTTATGTTTGTTGATGATAAGAAATTGGCATACAATAGTCCGCCACTTTGAGGTCCTATAATTCCAACAGTATCGTCTTTGCCGTTTCCATCAGGGTCATTTTCTACAAAGACTCTTGCCACTTCTTCTATTTCGTCTACTGTCATAGGAACTTCTAATCCCAACTTATCTAGCCAATCTTTGCGAATCCACATTAATGAATAACCATCATCAGGTACTGGCAAGTTTGGCAACGCCATCATCTTTCCATCAAAAGTAACAGCCTCTTGAGCACGACCTTCAGTCTTATCCATCATCTGTCGCATTACTGGAGAAGCATACAGATCATATGCTTCAGTCAAATCTTGTAGTTGTCCTGCTCGTACTGCTTGTCTGAATTGGGTATTGTTTACCACCATTGCATCGGGTAAATCATTACTTGCAATAGCAAGATTAACTTTTTGATTATAGTCATTACCACTTGCAGCTTCCCATTCATGTCTTACCTCAATATTTAGATGTTCCTTAATATGTCTAGTATACTGATTGTTTTCATGGGTGTCGCCATCAGGTAGCTTTGCTGTTGGATCAACGCTTTTTCCAATGTTAATTACTACGGTTTCCTCGTACTTACCAAAGGGATCTGGAGTTTCTTGGGATGATCCCTCATTAGATGAATTGTTGTCTGCTATTTGGTCTGTTTTATTTGTAGGTGTGTTTTCCGTAGTATTGGATGTACCACATGCTGGTAATACTATTAACGCTATTAGCAAAACAAAGATTAGAAGCCTCTTCGCCATAAACAACCCTTCTTTCTATAATTTTTTTGGCAACTTGAGTATAACATAATGGATTTATTATTGTAGTTAGATTAATAAACCTTTATAGGTGGTTTTTTGATTTATAATGACTATTAGTCAGTCAATTATCATACTATTTTGAGTACATTTCTCTACCTCTTATTTTTTTCTCTATATTCACTAGGTAATAAACCAAACTCTTCACGAAAAACACGGCTAAAATATTTTTCATCATTATAGCCAACCCACTGGGCTATTAAATAAATAGGTTCATTAGTTAAGCACAAATATTCTTTGGCCTTCTCAAACCTTATATATCGTAAATAGGCATTAAAAGATCTTCCTGTTATTTCTTTAAAACATTTATTAAAATATCCTCTACTCATATTAACCCTTTTAGCAACATCATTGGCCGTAAGCTGTTTATATATTTCCTGGTGAATTATCTTTATTGCTTTAACAATGCTTCTGGTAATTTCCGGGGAATGCTTTGATTTAGTAATGGAACTGCATGTTAGATCATAAATATCTACTAACCACTTCTCAACTTCTTGCCAGTTAACCAGCTTATCAGGCAATTCAATTTTATGTGATATTATAGAAGAGTATAAACGGTTCCATTCCCCTTCAATTAGGGTTAGCAACCTAATTAATTTTTCTTTAGGATAATAGAGATTTTTTAGCTGATTGCAAAATTCCCTAAATGTCTGGATATCATTAATCCAGTCAAAGGAAAGCCAGTTACTTTCAATTTCCGCTTGTTTCTCCTCGGAAATACTTATTGTTTTTTTACCAAGTTCATCTAAAGCTTTCTCAATAATTTTTTCTTTATGGTCATATTCATAAAAAAACCTATTTTTGTAATATCTTCTTAAGTCTCTTTTAACTGTGCTTACATTTTTGTTTTTTAGGCCGAAAACCTGTAATATGGTCCATAAATCTTTTTCTTTTAGCTGCTCAGTTATTTCCTTATAGAATTCTTCTTTATCTATTATGGGACCATTACTACTGGGGATATACAACAATATATTACTATCAATTTCTATAAGATCTGTAGACATAATGCGTCTATTACCACTAAGAAGTGTTTCACTATATCTTTCCTCCATAAATAATAATGCATATCCTATATCTTGCTGGAAGAAGCTGAAGGAGTCATCTTTGGATACTATTCCTCTTTCAACCTTCTTTCTTTCACTTATACTCCTATTAATTCTTGATAATACATCAGCAAAAGATTCCTTTTCCAGTTGTACTTTCGCAATATAGTCAATAGCGCCCAGCCTCAATGCTTCTTGAATGTATTCAAAATCTTTATGCATTGTCAATATTACTACAAAAACTTCCGGATATTTTTGCCTTATTATTTTCATAAGCTCTAGCCCTGACATAATAGGCATTGATAAATCTAACAATATTAAATCCACTGCATTATTTTCTAAAAACTTAAGTGCATTCTTACCATTATTGGCCTCCCCAACTACCTCCATGTTAAACTCATTCCAAGGCATAGCAGCAATTAAACCTTTTCTTACTAGTTTGTCGTCATCTACTACTAGTACTTTTATCATTTTTCCTCTCCTTTATATATAGGCAGTTTTAAAATTACTTTAGTTCCCTTGCCTAGTTTACTATGTATTTCCATGGTTGCTTGTCCTTCGTAAAATATTTCGATCATTCGCTTTACATAATTTGTGCCAATTCCCATTCCAGTCTTGCCCATCCCTATTTTATCAGGATCATCTTTAACATCTGTCATAATTTCTTCAATTATATCTTGTGGCATCCCTGGTCCGTCATCCTGTATTAATATTTCAACGGTATTGTTTAGTTTATTTACTTCTACATATATATTTCCATTGTCTTTTAAACCGTGGTGTATGGCATTTTCCACCAAGGGTTGCAGTATAAAACGTGGAACTAGCATGTCCATTGTATCTTTATCAGCTTTAACTTCTATATCATAAGTAAAGTCATACCTTATATTCTGGATGTTTAGATATTCTTTAATTGAATTTATTTCCTCCTGAAGAGTAGTCGGTTGATCCATTTTCCCTAAATTATGATATAAAAGTCTGTTTAAGGATTGAAGAAGATTGCTTATAGAATCTTGATTATTCATAATAGCCATCCATTGTGCTGTGTTTAGAGTATTCATCAAAAAATGAGGATTAATCTGATAACGTAGTTTTTCAATTTCAAGGTTAGCCCTATTTTTTTCTTTCTGTTCTATTTCTTTAATTAAGGATAATATTTGTTGCTTCATTTTATTGAAGGTATCTAACAAATAATCAAATTCCAGAATATTAGTTTCTTCTGACTTAGAAATGAAATCTTTTTCAGTAAGCCACTTTATCTCCTTACTAAATGCATTTAAAGGTTTACGAATTGTTTGCCATACAAGCCATGCCGTTGAAAGATTAAAAAACATTAGAAAAAGAGAAAATAGGGTCATTTGCCTGATCCATTTATTTCTTTCAGAGTAGTACTGATCTTTATGTATAACGGAAAGTATACTCCATCCTTGATTGCTAGTTGTCTTATACCAGTAATAATCACGATAAGTACCTGAATCATTATTTTCAATATTTTCATCAAATAAAGAGTTCACTGGAAATATATCTGGCAATGCACTATAGGCAATAAAGCCATTATTGTCAATAATTAAATATGAACAATCCCTATAGCCATTATCTATATCCAGGATATTCTCAGTAAGATCGAAACTAGTCTCCACATATATAAAAACATCATCTCTCTCGGCCATTTCCACCTTTCTCAAAGCAGAAAGAACATATTTATCATTATTAAGTTTATTGCTGATATGAGGGCCATAAAATGAAATAGTATGATATTCCGCCAATAAAGGTAGTTTGTCTATATTAAAATCATCTTTTATGCTATAATTTTCAAACATATAATTATCATCATTTTTAAAATAATACATGACCAGCCCAATGTTAGGGTTAGTAAATGTGATAAAGTTAAGTTCAGTAGTAATTTCACTTATAAGTTTTAATCTATCATAGGGTTCTGAACTTAATATATATTCGTAAAGTCGCTTTCCTGTCATTCCTTGATGAGATAATTGATGAGAGACGTGGTTTAAATTTTTAATAGTATTTTCTAATGATAGCTGCACCTGTTTTAGATTTCTCTGTATTCCTGATTCTATTTTATTAGTAAGAATAGATGATATGGCATAATTAGATGTAAAAGATAAGCATACAAATGTAATTATGAAATTTATTATAAATGCCTTCATAATTTTAGACCTTAAAGTAACAGGCTTATGTAGAAAAGACCATATTTGACTTGATTTTATCATATAACTCCCACCTTATGTAGATGTTGGGTTTTACCAATCTTTCCTGTATATGGTGCTGTTTCATTATATTCCCAGTTTGTTAATAAATAATAACCAGACTATATAAGAGCTTATTGATATGAAAACTTAAAGTCAATTATATTATAACAAATCATATATATTCCGCAACTTCATTAACTATACTCCATTCACTAAGCTATATAGCCCAACTTAAAGCCTATAACTACTAATATAAAAAGCCCCTCACAAAGTAAGGGGCTTAAAGTAATAGCTCTCTATTTTTTATATATTTCCTTTAGCCCGCACTCTTTCTAAAAATTCCTTTTGTAGTCTTGGAGCTTCAGTATCTTCCTTAACTACCTTTATGGCACGAGCTAAAGCTTTAACTAAAATGTCCATAGCTGCCTTTCCTTTTTCCTCTGATGCATAACTTGGATCACCAACTACATTATCAGGATAATCTGCATACCACCAAAGGGCATTGTTTATACCATATTCTCTGAGATGTTTAAAACGATTTAATGCTTCTACTGACTCCTTGGGCGCATATTCCAATTTTGTAGTTCCAGGGCAACAGGCCATAAAGAGAGAGGTTTCCGCTTCACAAGCATGACCTAATGTTTTTGTTTCCCAGATTGAAGCAAATTGTTTTCGTTCTTCCTCAGTTAGACATGCTGTATACATCATATGATAAAAAATATAATCAGTGGGTTCGTCCAATCTGCTCATTGCAAAATACTCCAACATATGAGAATTGCCACCATGACCGTTGATTACTAAAATCTTCTTGAATCCATTAGCTGCTATAGAGTCTAATAATAATCCAAATGCCTCCAAGGCAAAGGCTTGTGGATAATTTACCGTACCAGAAAAGCAAGCTGCCTCATGTACCTGCATCATAAAATAGGGTGGAAATACCACTGCTGGTTCTATTTCTGCTGCCTTGCAAGCTAAAGTGTGAGCAATTATGGCATCACAGCCTAATGGTAGATGATCACCATGACGTTCTAGAGAACCTGTGGGCACAATGCATAATTCTGTCTCCTTAACCATTTTCTCAAAATCTTTTGGTACCAGATGCTCCCAACGCATATTATCTCCTCCATTTCATTTCTATTTATATCTTAATTATATACTAATTTTCAGGAAAAAAAAGACTAAACAAATTATTGTTTATAACCGTGTTGATATAGATAATTTCCGTTTATATATTATTAATGGCAAATCATAACATCAGACTACAAATACTGAACTTATATAGCTGTTTGGACTTTTTATTTGTATTATAATATATATTATAAGCATATAGGATTATAAACAAATTAGAAAATATAGCTAAGAAAGTAGGTGTAGGTAATTTGAATGATGTAAAGTTCCTGGTGGATTCCCTGGAAGAAAATATGGAAAAAGTCATAGTAGGCAAAAAGGACTCCATAAGATTGATAATCATCGCTTTATTATGCCAAGGTCATGTTTTAATTGAAGATGTTCCCGGTGTTGGAAAGACTACTTTGGTGTCGGCTTTAGCTAAATCTCTGGATTTGACCTTTCGGAGAATACAGTTCACACCTGATGTCCTACCCTCTGATATAACTGGTTTTTCAATGTATAATTTTAAAACTGGGGAGATGGAATTTCATCCAGGCATGGTCATGGGCCAAGTAGTATTAGCTGATGAAATAAATAGGACCTCGCCTAAGACTCAATCAAGCCTTTTAGAGGTCATGGAAGAACGTCAAGTAACGGTGGATGGTAAAACCTATCCTCTTCCAGAACCCTTTATTGTTTTAGCCACTCAAAATCCTGTAGACTATATAGGTACATTTCCCCTTCCTGAAGCTCAACTGGATAGATTCTTCCTTAAAGTTATTTTAGGATACCCTTCAAAGCGAGAAGAGATGTTTATTTTAACTAGATTCCAACATAGCAATCCCTTAGACTCGCTACAGCCTGTAGCAAACAAAGATGATATATTAAAACTGCAAAGGACAACCAGAGAAGTAAAAGTTGCCGATGCAATCCGAGACTATATAACCTCCTTGGTGGGTATGACTAGGGATCATCCTGATTTAACCTTAGGTGCAAGCCCCCGAGGCTCTATATTCCTTATGCGAGCCTCCCAAGCCCATGCCTTGCTGGATGGTCGAAACTATGTCATCCCAGATGATGTTCAAAAGATGGTAATCCCTGTTCTAGCCCATAGGCTTATTTTAAAGCCTGAGGCTCGCTTAAAAGATATGACCCCTGAAAGGATTCTTAAATCTATTATCAATACTGTATATGTTCCTATAGGAGATTATAATTATGACTAAAACACTTAAATGGTTTCTTTCAGTTACTTTTATCCTTTTTATAGGTGGACTCTACACTGGAGAGCGAATATTTTATATTGGATTTGGAATATGTATATCAGTTTTATTTTACTCCCTTATAACTGCTCTATGGGTAATGCTAGATTTTAATTACACTCAAAGTATAGATCCAAATCAGGTTACCAAAGGGAATAAGGCAATACTGCAAATGGAGATCCATAATGATAAGCTTTTTATATTCCCCTATATAAAAATATACTATCAAATTCCTGAATCAAAAATAACAGGCTCACTTAAGGAGTCTAGCTGCAGCATTTTACCTTTACAGCAGCATATTATAAGAGAGGAAATTCACTGTAACATGCGTGGAAGGTTCCCTTTAGGTATTACAAAAGTAGAAATAAGTGATCTGTTTGGTTTTTTTAGCTTTACCTTTGATCTTACTACAAAATCCTATTATCGTCCCTTGTATTTAGATGTCTGGCCTAGGATTTTGCATCTAGATAGTTTACCTATTCCACAAATAGATCACGAAGGCAGTCTAAATGCTAATATGATGGACACTCAAGAGTTTTCTAATGTATCTGATATCAGAGAGTATAGTTTTGGTGACCCTCTTAAGAAGATCCATTGGAAGCTCTCTTCTAAAGTGCAGAAGCTTCTAGTAAAAAACTATGAAACAGATACCCAACCTGAAATTCTGCTGTTTATAGAAACACCTTATAGCTCTAATAAAGATATAATAAACTATCAGATAGAGGATCAAATTATAGAATGCGCTACCGCCATTATTTACTATCTATTATCTAATTGGATCTCCGTTGAATTAATAATATATTCAAATTCCCGTCAAGGATTAACGGCAAGAAATTTACAAGATTTTGATAGAGTTTACGGTTTCTTAGCCCAACTAACTTTTTCTAGCCCTTTTTCCATAACTGATATTCTAAGAATGGAGTACCATACATTAGGTAGCGGGACGGGTCTATTCCTTATAGTCAAAAATTTATCACCCCAGCTTTTTAATACCTTATTTCTAATAAAAGATAACAATATAACTATCCTATTGTTCTACATACGTAATCCTCATAAACCTAGAAGAGAAGAACAACACATAATACAAGAACTTGAAGAAAAAGGAATTAATACTATAATTGTTGACATTGACAAGCGCTTGGATAAAATACTGGAGGTCATGTAAATATGAGAAGACTTGGACCCTTGGAATGGATAGCAAATGGTATAATCTTGGTGATAATGACAAGTAGCTTGGCTCATTCTTTGTTTGTTTCCTTAAATTTATCAATACCTTTCTATAAAACCGTAGCCATAACTTGGTTATTTTATCTAGTTCTATCCATACTTTTTACGTGGCCTCTTTTAATCCTCTTAATCTTTGGTACTGTTCCCCTTACCATCTGGCTTTTTAGAATACCATTACATGAGAACTGGTTTATTGAAGTTATTGAGTTTCTGCAATGGGCAATTTACTATCCTTTAGGTTTGAACTCTTTTGATGAAATCTTGGTTAAACCTTTTGTCCTTCTGGTTATAGGACTCTTTTCTCTAATACTTTATATTTTTACTATTCGTTTTCGCTCCCTAGTTTTACCCTTGATATTGGGAGTAATTCTTCTAGGCGTAGAATGGTATCTTGGACATACATCTATAACTCCATATGTATGGAGCTTTGCTTTTTCTATCATTTTAATTATGGCTAGCAAACGCTATATAAAGCTATCTAAAACTTCTAATCTTCCCAGACATGACCTTTGGATAATTTGGACAATACCCTTTGCCTTAATTGCCATTATAAGTGCTCTTATCTTTGTACCTAAGGATACAACTCAATTAAAATGGAAAGCTTTAGAGGATATGGTGGAAGATTTCCGTGAAAATAGATTTGGGTCTTCTTTTACTCAGCCAAGGCGAACCTTTCGCCTGTCTCATACTGGTTTTTCCGGGCCAGAAGGTGAACTTGGTGGACCTGTAAAGCTTAGTAGAGATATAGTTTTAAAGGTACAGGCTCCCTTTCCTACCTATCTTAGGGGCAATATATTAAATCATTATACTGGAACCTCCTGGAAGGATACTGTTAAAGATTACAGATATAAGTTTTCCAGCAAAAAGTGGTCAAAAAATAAAAGCAGGGCCTTTGATAAGGATGAAGCTCTTTGGAAGGATTTAGATAGGTTGAACTTCTATATACAAAAAGGCTTATTATATCCTTATGAAATTACAATAAGACATGTTGGTATAGATACTAGTGTACTGTTTAATGTACAATTTACAGAAAATATAAAACCCCAGAGAAAAAACGCCTTTATACCATACTTTAATACCTCCAGTGAAACCTTTACATCAAGAAATTTAAAAGATGAGGATATGTATACTATTGAAGGAGTGGTGCCTGGAAATGAAACTCCTGAATTTGCAGATTTAATAGAACAGCTTAACAAGCAGTATTCCAAAGAATCCCCTGATAATGACATGTTATCAAAAAAGGAATTTATATTACAAAATTATACACAATTACCTGATACTTTGCCCGACCGGGTTATAAAACTAGCCTCTTCCTTAGTTAAGGATGCAAACTCTCCTTATGAAATGGTTATGGAAATACAAAATTATCTTAAGGAGAATTTCTCCTACACTCTAGAAACTCCTTATACCCCACCCAATAGAGATTTCGTAGATTTTTTTCTCTTTGATCTTGAAGAGGGATATTGTACTTATTTTGCTTCAGCTATGGCGGTACTGCTACGTTCAGTGGGCATTCCTACAAGATATGTAGAAGGTTTCTCCATATCAAGGCATTCCTTTGATTATGGAAGTAGTGCATATAATGTTAGAAAAAGCGATGCCCATGCATGGGTAGAGGTTTATTTTCCTGGCATAGGATGGTTACCATTTGATCCCACCCCAAGGTCTGAGCAAACCTCTATAGAACAGGACTTAAACACTGATCCAACTTATGAAGACTATATAAATGATTATCTAAGAGATTACCCTCAAATTGATGATGGAGCTCTGCAAAATGATAATTTAGATCTATCTAATTCAGGCAATTCTAATGGAAGTAGTAGGAATAAAATACAGTCAACCATCCTATGGATTACTTGCCTAATAGGATTTATATTATTTGTTATTAGCCTTGTCCTTTTACTTTGGTATTATTCAACTAGAATTGTTCCTAAAAAATATACAGATAGCGAGAAACTTATGTTTTATTACAATCAAATTCTTTGGCTGCTTCGCCTATATGGTTTTCCCCCGCTTCCTGGGGAAACACCTTACGCTTATGCCAAAAGAGTAGATGCATGGTTAATTAATGAAAAAACCAATATGACAGAAGTTACCCAGATACTAGTAGAATATCAGTATGCCTCCATTGAACCAACCAAAGAACAGGTTAAGATTGTAGAAAACCTTTACCGGGATATGGAGCAGGATATTATTGATATTTTAGGAATCCATGTTTTCCTATATGAATCCATAAAGAAAATCCTCTCACCGCTAGTGTGAGAGGATTCATTTTATCTATAGAAAGCATGATTTCCTATAGTAGTGATATATTGTCTATTTTTAACAATCCAGGTTCCAGCAGCTTTTTTAGGGTTAAAGAAATATAATGCATCTCCAACTGGTCTACTTCCAAAATAAGCTTCTTCCGCTGCTTTTAAGGATTCAGATCCAGGATTGTTATAAATGGTACCATCTTGTACAGGACTAAATTGAGGTATTCCTTGGAAATACTCGAAAATTACGCCATAGATGGTGTTTGGAAATTCATTGGAATTAACCCTATTCATTACAACATTGCCTACAGCTACTTTTCCAATATAGGGTTCTCCTTCAGCTTCTGCGTGTATTATTCTTGCCAGCCAGAAGATATCATCTCTTTGCTTAGCTGTAAGACTGTTTCTACTTGTAGTTGGCTTAGTACCATTACTGCTGAATAAGGCCTTTTGAGTTTCTGGTCCTGCTATTCCATCGATCCTAAGTCCATGATCTATCTGAAAAGCAATGACTGCATTTTCTGTTATATGTCCATAGTAGCCAGTAGCGGTTCCTTTAAAATATCCCCTAGCTTTTAGAGCATTTTGGAGATCTCTTACCCTTTCATTACGCATTCCAAAGTACAATAGACCAGTATACCCACCAGAACTGCCTTCATATAATACTTTCTGGGTCTGTTGTCCTGCAATACCATCTACTGCAAGGCCATAATCCCTTTGAAATCTAATGACTGCATCCCTAGTTATGGTTCCATAATAACCTGTAATATTAGGATAAGTGAAATAGCCTTTGCTCTTGAGGGCCTGTTGTAATCGGGAAACTGCCTGCCCCCTGCTCCCAACCTTTAATAACGGATAGGATGCAGCTTGAACTTCAATAGTGGGTAATACCATAAAACCTGCAATCAATACAATAGTAACTACCATAGTTAATATAGTAGTTACCTTCCTCTTTTGCCCCACAAAAATCCCCCTTCTCTTATGTATTATGTATAGTTGACATAATACATTATATGGGGGTGCTACTTCCTGGTCAAACCGGCTAAACTGGAGGCTTGAGGTTTGTTACAAATTTATGACACAATTATTAAGTACATTTAACAAAAAACTAACTATTTCATATCCATACCATATTTGTCCATAAATGCCTTAGCTGCACCTACCATTCCTGCATCATTGCCTAGCTGTGCTACCATAATCTTTATATTTGAAGCAAAGGCCGGCATGGATCTCTTAAATACTTCCTTTTTTATAGGCTCAACTATCCTATCCTTTTGCATTGAGACCCCTCCACCTATAATAACAGCTTCAGGATTTAGTATATGCAGTAAGGAGACAATACCTATGGCATTATATTTAACAAACTCCTTTATACATTCTATAGATAGTTGATCTCCCATTTCCGCTGCTTGAAAGATTACTTTACCGTTAATCTTATCTAGATCTCCATTTACAATATTATGAATTGTACTTGTATTTTCACTTTCCTGCAATTTCATATTTACTCTTCGCACCAAAGCTGTCATTGAAGCATATTGCTCCCAACATCCCTTGTTGCCACATGTGCATTCTTGGCCATTGGCTTCTATTATCATATGGCCTATCTCGCCACCTATACCCTGACTTTCTGTCATCAACTTACCGTCCCTTATTATGCCTCCACCTATACCTGTACCTATTGTGTAAGCAACAAAATCATCAAACTCACGCCCTGCCCCTATCCATTTTTCAGCCAAGGCAGCACAATTAGCATCATTTTCCACATGGGTATTGAGTTTAAATTTTTCCTCAAATTCCTTTTTAATATTAACACCTATCCAGTTGGGTATATTGCCACAGGCACCTATAACTTGGCCTATTTTACTATTTATCTGCCCAGCAGCGGAAACTCCAATGCCCCTTATGTCCCATCCCTGAGCTCCAGCATATTCATAGGTAACTGATGCCGCAGACTTGGCCACCTCAATAAGGGGTGTTTCATAATCATTTATATTAGATGGGGTTTCATGTTTATATAAAACCTTACCCTCCATATCCACAATTCCCGCCTTTATGGCAGTACCACCTATATCTACTGTTAGTAGCACTTTCACTGCTACCACTCCCTTTTAATAATTTTTATATTGAAAATTGGGAGCCAGCTACATCTTTGCTGATTCCCAATTTTCAATATTCCTTCTATAAAATTTTTTCAACAGCCTCGTCTAACTCTGATAAGTTTAATCTAACTGTCATAATATATGGATTCTCAACCTTTTCATCCCAATATCCATAGGAGGTTAGGACAAATGTACCGTCAGGCAATGCCACATTACCTGCATATCCGCAGTCGCCTTTATGAAACTCCTGCATTAGCCTTATATAATATTGACCTGGCCTATTATTTTTCAAATCATCGTACGTTCCTACCCAGGCACACCAGTCACCAGCTACCCATTCATCCTTTATCATACTTCTCTTTTTCCTGACTATTTCTCTAAAGCAAATCAATAGTCTGCCTGATACAGGACAATACTGGGCTTTGTGTCTTTCACCCATCAAAAAGTCTGGCATCTCCCTTGGGGGAGTCCAAGTATCTCCCTCATCTTGAGAAAAGGCAATCATGGCGTTAGTCACCTTGTGCTGTGCTCTAGCCAATAAGGCTATTTCCTTCCCATCTGGAGATCTTACTAGCTCTATTTCACATAAGCCTGCATGTTTTTCAATCTCATCATGTTCTTCTAATAGACGCACTGGCTGACTCCATTGTTCATTGCCATTCTCATCAAAAGTCAAATAGGTTTTCCAATTATTATACTCGCTATCATGGAATACTGCCATCCACTTATCTTGCCAGCTTCCATCTTCATTTTTTAGCCTTATAAGGCTAGCATGGGCCACAATAGTTTTAAATCCAGGGAAAAAGTGTTTAAATTCCGTCCAGGTTTGTCCATTATCTTCTGAATAAGCAGTTTTAAATCCTCCTGGATCCCGTGGCAGCCCGCTTATTAGCTGCAATCTCTTTGTGCCATCCGATTTTTCTATTAGATATATTGTGGGTGTTTCCTGGTTGGTCTCCCAGCTTTCTGGGGTAGGCAGCCTATGGCTCCATGTCTTGCCCCCATCAGTGCTCTTTTTCATTACAATAGGCCCTTTTCCATGCCCTTTTGGATAAAAGGTATATATAGTGCCATCCTCTAAGAGAACAGAGTCAGGATGCCCCAGATATTGACCTTCTTCCTTATCTACCAAATACTGATTGTCCTTATCTGCGGACAAATCCACGTATTTTACAGCAGTTATTTTATTGATCATATCTCCACCTCTAAAATAAAACTATCTAATTCTAATTCAGATTATATTCCATCATTCTTAGCCCTTATATGTCCATAATGATAGCTATTGAACCATCACAATGGATTAATTTAAGATAATGCATCCAACAATTTCACATTCAGAGGTTTTTTGGATTGTTTTAGATCCAACAAATCCTTTTTCAGAGCCTGCTGCTCCTCTGTTGTGAGGCGCTTAAATGGTCTTCTATTTCTTCCGCAATCAACATCCATCCATTTCATAGCCTGCTTTAGTGATACATGATAGGTGTATCGCGCAAAGATTTCAATTATGTCATTAGCAATTATCTGAAGTTTTTGGGCTGTATTTATATCTCCCTCTTCTATAGCTTTCAACATTTGGATAAACACCTCTGGAATGCAATTGTAGCTGCTGCCTATAATTCCGTCTGCTCCCATTAGCATTCCTGAAAGGGCCGTTTCATCTGCTCCAGAATATACAGCAAAATCGGCACCTAGTTTCTCCTTAATTCGCTGCATCTCAAAATGATTCATGGATGTATATTTAATTCCCTTTACATTTTCTATCTCCGCTAGTTTCACTATGGCATCAGTTCCCATATCTACACCAGTTGTAGCAGGAACACTATAAACTATTAATGGAAGAGGTGTTGCTTCTGCTATATCCTTGTAATAGTTATATATTTCCTCAAAGCTAAATTTGTAATAAAAGGGAGGTACTGAGGATACAGCAGCTGCACCAGATTCATATGCATGTTTTGCCAGTTCTACGCTTATCTTTGTAGATATAGCACCTACATGAACAATAACAGGTACCCTGTCCTTTACCTGATCAATTACAATTTCAACTACTCTTTTTCTTTCCCATTCATCCATCAAAAATCCTTCACCAGTACTGCCGGTTAGGTAAAATCCATCTACTCCCATATCTAATAGATACTCAACTAGATTTCGGGTTTTTTCTTCGCTTACTGACTCATCTTCATTAAAAGGAGTTACCAAGGCAGGTATAACTCCTCGTATATCCTTCATATCCCACTTCTTCATTTTTTATCCCCTTTCAATAGAACCACTCTTTATCAATAATTCTAAGTTTTAAGGATGTACCTTCAAAATCTTTATTAGTTGCAAGGTTGTACCATTCATAATAGGTAAGATATACTTTTTGCTCTATAAAAGTTATGCTAGTATATGCATGACATTTCTCAGGTGACATTTCAAGATATTTTACGGACTTCCATGTCTCCCCTTCATCCTCTGAGATGGCACTACATAAAGGCCATCTATCGGACCATTTTGCATATTTACCATAAACACTGGGGTTCCAAATTATCAATAACTTATTTGTGTCCGGTATTCTTTTGATTGTGGCAGGTGAACAGCAGGAAACCAAAGGCATGGGCTCAGGGGTTGTCCAAGTATCGCCCTTGTCATAGGATTTTGATTTATATATATACCCTTTGTCAGATCTTATAATCATCATTATACTGCCGTCACTAAGCTCCACCAGTCCAGGCTCCTGTACCCCAGTATGAGAATTCTCTAAGATCACACTTTCTTTACTTCTTTGCCATGTGACTCCATCATCATCAGAATAATAGCATATTCCTACAGCAGAATTATTGTTAGAGGAAGGTTTTGAACAAGCAGCAGGTACTATTATTCTTCCACTTTCTGTCCTTATTACTCTTGCATTATTCACTACATTATAACCATCAACTGTGCTAACCTTTACAGGATCACTCCAGGTTTTACAGCAGTCAGAACTTCTTTTCATATAGCAATGTAAATCATGATTAACTCCATCTTTTTTTAAATAAAACAATAATATATCCTTTCCTGAAGGCAGCAAAGATACGGACATCACATTAAATTTGCCTGTGTTTTCCTGTAATATAAAAGGTTCGGACCATGTGTATCCCCCATCAGAAGAAGTCTTGCCTGCTATGTAACCATAGCTATGATCAGCAAATCCATCTTCAAAATTACTCCACGCCAGTAGAATACGGCCATCTGGTAACTGAATTAAATCGCCTTCAGAATTTCTTGGATTTTTTTCGCTGTGGGGACATACTATTTGATGAAAGTCCCTTAAGTTTTCCATTTAATTTTCCTCCATTTACAATCTACTTAAGAGAAACTATTACTCCAAGCCTTTTATCCAATCTACACTGAATTTTGTAAATAGGATTATGCCTGGCTCATCATCAGGCTCATACAAAAGCCCTATTTTGCCATCTGCTAAGGGTACCAGACAGGAATAACCAAAGCCACCTTCTCTTATTACACGGGAATAAGGGAAGGTTTGTCCTTCATCTTCACTCAATCTAATAGTTCCATTTACCCGCTTTTCTGGATGGGCTGGATTTGACCAAATTGTATATGATTTACCTTCTTCTAATTCAATTTTGATTACAGAAGATTGACAAATTGGGTCAATTAATTCCTTATGAAATTCAACCTCACCCCAAGTTTCTCCCCCATCCTTACTTATAGCTATAGCAGTGTAGGGCTCATCAGAGTGGTTTCTCATAAATATTTTTAGATCCCCGTTGCTTAGTTCTATTACTTGACATTCTGTTAGTTCTGCTTGGGAAAAATCTAAGGTTTTTGAATCTATTGTTTTGTCTCCCTACTTTCTTCCATCATTAGGGGACTGACCTCGCTTCCATGTCTTTCCATGATCGTCACTATAAATTACACAGCAAGACATATGTCCTCTTTGGCGATTGTTGTAGTATATAGGAAATACCAATCTACCTGCATATTTCCCTCGGGTTATTTGTATACCTATTCCCGGTCCAGCACCAATAAAGCCCATCCACTCTTCCTTAACTTGAGGGTTTAAATCTATGGGCTTAGACCAAGTTAATCCATCATCATCGCTTTTTATGGCTTGTAGGAATGAAGTTCTGGCTTCCAACAAGGGGCCTTCCTTTAAATAAATATTACCTATAACGTTATTGTCCTTTACAACATCTCCATTTTCTTCTACTAGAAAATCCGTTTGTTGGCCCTTGGAGTCAAAAACTTTTCCATTCTCCCTTAGGGTATATTCATTACCCTCAGGATCAAATAGCAACCTATATCCATTCTTGTCAAACCCAACTCCTGGCTTGGAGTTCCATAGTCCAATACCCGCTGGAGTATGATTGAATATCATCCAAATAGTTCCCGTCTCTTTATCCTGAACCATGGCAGGATCACAAGCCGCAGAACCATCATCACCCCTGTCAGGATAATCTACTAATACTTGTACTGGCTCCCATGTTTCTCCATTGTCCATACTTCTTCTTATATATTTATCAATATTGTTGGGATTGTCACCTGCTCTATCTACCCTTGCGTAGATAGCTGCTATCAAGGTACCTTTATCTGTATTAATAATCGAAGGAATTCTGTAATTTTCACAATCATTCAATCCAGGGTAAAAAAGTTTTATATGCTCCATTTTAGATACTACCCTCCATATATCATTTATTGGATAAAATTTATTGATATCAGTTCTGTATATATAAATAAGGGCTATTTAGCCAATTAGTACAATTTCTCTGAAATAGCATGAGCCGCTTTTTCTCTACTTATAGAGGCTTTTTCGGAATTTCTTCTACAATACTCGGTATATAAAATATCAATTACAAACATCTGAGCAATCTTTGTTGTAAGGGCACCACCTTGCAGTGGTCCTTCTTTATGTCCCGATAAGAGTATAATATCAGCGTATTTTGTAATAGGGGCTTTTTCATAATGAGTAATACAAATAGTTTTGGCTCCGCTCTCCTTAGCAATGCGCAAAGTTTCAATAGTATCCTTAGAGCTTCCAGAATGAGATATAGCAATGGCCAAATCTTCAGGAGTTAATAATGCCGCAGACATGGCTTGCATGTGAGCATCACTAAAAGCATTAGCTAATAGGCCTACCCGCATGAATGTGTTTCTAGCATCCTCGGCTGTATGACCCGATATTCCTGAACCGTAAAAGTATATAGCCCTACTTTTTTCTATAAGGGTTACTGCTGCTTCTATATCTTTGGCCTTTAACAGAGCAGCAGTATCCTTCAATGCCCTTACATTTGTATTTATAATTTTTTGTATTATAGTATCGATGTCATCATATTTATCAATTTTGGTACTTATTATATTTAGATTGTCTTCATTATTGCCTGATAGTTCACCAGCTAAAAACATTTTAAAGTCTTGATAGCCCTTAAATCCAACCTTCCTACAAAAACGCACAACCGTAGTATCCCCTACACCGGCTTTTTCTGCCAGGTCTGTTATGGAACTATACAAGACCTCTTCAGGATTATTAAGAACTGCCTCGACAACCTTTTTTTCAGCTTTGGTAAAATTTTTCTCTAAACTGTGTAGCCTAGGAAATAAGCTGCCTGCTTCAAGAGTCATTTGTACCTCTCCCCCAATTAATATTGATTCTTTAAGTTATACATTAGCTCTATCAAAAGCTTGAGCTATGGCATCTGTAAACCTTTGGGTAATATTCATGGGTCTTGTTATGGCTGTTCCCACAACTATGGCATAAGCACCCAACTCTAAGGCTTTAACAGCCTCTCTAGGCTCCCAAATTCTGCCTTCTCCTATTAGGGGCACAGTTAAATCTTGGGATAGATCTTTTATAAGCTGGAAATCCGGTCCTTCTATCTTAGGACTATGGGGTGTATAACCAGACATTGTTGTAGATACCATGTCCGCACCAGCCTCTTGAGCTCTTATGCCCTCCTCATATGTGGAAACATCCGCCATTACCATTATATCAAATTCTTTTTTAATTTCATAAATAAACTCTGAAGCTGACTTATTTCCTGGCCTAGACATATCCGTAGCATCAACAGCAACAATATGAGCGCCTGCAGATACAACTTCTTCTACTTCTCTAAGAGTGGGAGTTATATAAACTTCATAACCGGGATAATCCCTCTTTACCAGTCCAATTATGGGAAGATCTACTGCTTCTCTAATAGCTTTAATGTCAGCTGCATAATTGGCCCTTATTCCAACTGCACCGCCCTTTTTTGCAGCTATGGCCATTTTGGCCATAATCTCACTGCCATAAAGGGGTTCATTTTCTAATGCTTGGCATGATACTATTAGTCCTTTATATATTTTCTTTAGTATTTGGTCTTTTGTCATTCTAGCTAGCCTCCTAAACAGTTTTGTATAACATTATCCTTTTACGGACCCTACCATAATTCCTTTTACAAAATATTTCTGTAGGAATGGATAAATGAATAGTATTGGTAGAGTACTAATAACAATAACTGTTGATCTAATAGTAACACTTGGAGGCTTAGCACCTAGCCCAGTACTCTCTTCCAATTCCAACTCATAAGCAGTCATATTTAGTACAAAGTTTCTTAAAATTACCTGTACAGGATACTTTTCAGGTTCATTTATATATATAACAGCATCAAACCAGGCATTCCAATGCCCTACTGCATAAAATAGTCCTATAGTAGCTAATGATGGCAAACTCAAAGGTAATATAATCCTTGTCAAAACAATAAAGGGAGTAGCACCATCAATGAAGGCTGATTCTTCCAAACTTGGAGGAATAGTGTAAAAAAAGTTTCTAAGAATTAGCATGTTCCATACACTCATCATGCTGGGTATTATCAAAGCCCAAAAGGTATTAATTAAATTCAAAGATTTTACAACCATGTAAGTAGGAATAAGTCCTCCCCCAATTAGCATGGTGATGAATACCATAGTTAGAAAAAAGTTTCTTCCTGGCAAATCCTTTTTAGCCATAGGATATGCAAACATGGCTGTAACAAGTAGATTTAACAAGGATCCTATGACTACTCTGAAAATAGTTACCTTATACGCATCTACTAGTACAGAACCTTTTCTTAAAAATAATTTATATGAGGTTAAATCAAAATTTCGGGGTATTAAAACAAATCCCCTTTCAATCAGTTCCTTCTCACTTACAAAAGAAGTAGCTATAACATTAAGGAAAGGAACTATAAAAGAAATAGTTAGCAAGCCTAATAATGTATAATTTATAACATTGAATACTTTCTCACTAAAAGTAGGTTTACCTAGATACATACCACAACACCTCCTACCATATTCCCTCTTGATCTAGTCTCTTTGCTATGAAATTGGTTAGCAATAACAAGAACATAGAGACAAGAGACTTAAATAATCCTACCGCTGTAGCATAGGAATAATTATTTGATTGAAGACCTTCTCTATATACAAAGGTATCTATTATATCCGCTACACTATATACAGCAGGTGAGTAAAGTAGAAATATCTGTTCAAAACCAGCATTCAACAAACCACCAACGCTAAATATAAGCATTATTACAACTATATGGCTTATGCTAGGTAGGGTAATATGCCAGATACGTCTCCATCTATTTGCACCATCAATATACGCTGCTTCATACATCTCCTGGTCCACTCCACTGATAGCGGCAAGATATACTATACTTCCCCAACCTATGCCTTTCCATATATCTGAAATTACTAACACCTGTCTAAAATATTTGGGATCTCCCAAAAACATTATTGATTCTTTGCCCATGGCTTCTCTGATTATATTAATTAACCCATTATCTGTAGATAAAAGTGTTACTAGAAGTCCAGAAACAACAACCCATGACAAGAAGTGGGGCAGATATGAAATAGTTTGAACTGTTTTCATAAACTTCTTGTTTCTTACTTCATTTAGTAACAAGGCAAAAATAATGGGAGCTGGAAAACCGAATATAAACTTTAACAAACTTATTGCCAAGGTATTTCCTAGTATATCCCAGAAGTAATAGGAGTTAAAGAACTTTTGGAAGTGCTTTAATCCTACCCATTCACTAGTAAATATACCTTCAACTCCCATAAAGGGTTGGTATTCTTTAAAGGAAATAATAATACCAAACATTGGTATATAATGGAATATAATAAGATATAATAAACCTGGAAGTAACAACAAATAATACATCTAATATTTCTTAACAGCATCAATAAAGCTTCTTTTTTTGGGTTGTTCGATACTGTTAGATCTATCCCTTTTGCTCATATATCTATCCCCCTGAATCTATCTTCCTTATGGATACTTATTTAAATCCATACATATTTAATTAGAATCACTGGAAGAACCCTCTTCCAGTGATTCTGTAAGCAGTTACTTTACTGCTTTCTCATATATTTGAGTATAGGCATTGTTAAGATCATCCATACCGATCTTGTGAAGCTGATCAATAAAGTCATCCCATTCGGACATAGGTCTAATGTTGGTTAGGAACTTCACTAATTCTTCCTCAATCATTCTATCTATATCCGCTCTGTTAGGAGCTAATTCATCTAACTCAGTAGCGGGATAGTCTATTAGGAAATCAAAAGGTTCCTTAACATCATCATACCTGTACTGATAATCCATTAGGAATTGAGTCATCTTATTAGCTACACCGTCTTCACCAACAACACCATATTGTCTTAGAGAAACGTTATTAGGATAAATGTAGAAGTCTCCATTGTACCTTTCGTTTATTCTCTTGAATAGGTTTTTATCTTTATCGGTATACTCTCTATCAACGCCATCTAATCCATATAGTGGTGTTACAAAGTTATCAGGTGACTCCATAACCCAATCCAAGAATTTCATTGCAGCTTCTGGATGTTTAGCTTTCTTCAATATCATCATTCCAGCAGAACCTGGCTTAGTCTTGGTTTCAACAGAACCTTTTGGTCCTTCTAGTCCTTCTGCAAAAACGTATTCTAGCTCTGGAATGTTTGCTTTAACTCTTTCTTCATTTGCTGCAACTAGTGAGTACCACATAATTGTGCTACCTATTCTATTTGAAGATAGTAGCTGTTCTTGTTGCTCTCTATTTATTACATAGCTCTCCTTATAAATGTAACCTTCTTTATACCATTCCGCCATTTTTGCTACGGCATCCTTAAATCCTGGTTGTAGTATAGGATGTTTAATCTTACCATCGGTATCTTGCCAGTTACCATATCCGTGCTCTGTAAATCCAGCTGAAAGCCCATTGTATAATCCAGCTAAGTCAGTTAGTAGTGGTATGGTTTGTCCATTACCTGCTGGATCCTCTTCCTTAAATGTTCTCAAGATATTTTCAAGATCCTCTATGGTCTTTGGCATTTCAAGACCGTATTTATCCATCCAGTCTTTTCGTAGCCATGTAGGATAAGATGTTGTAGGCAAGGCTCTGGGTAATGCCCAAATAGTACCATCTTCATCTGTAACCTTTTCCCACATATAATCATATTCTTACCATGCTTTCTTGATATTAGGTCCATATTCATCTAGTAAGTCATTAAGTGGCATTAATAGTCCCATTTTAGCATATTCACGCCAATCACCAGAGAAGAAAACGTCTAGTCTTTCATCATCTGAAGAAATAAGTAAGTTCAATTTTTCGGTTTCAGAACCTCTAGGTAGAACTACTGGTACAGGAACAACTCCTGTTTGCTCAACTAAATAGTTCTTAATTTCTTCATATACATCATCAGAAGTTTTTCCATCAAATTCAGCTAAGGGAAATGCTTGATAGTATACATCAGGAAGTTGATCTTCTTTATCTGCGGTTTGCTCTTGATTAGCGCCTTGATCTTTATTATTAGAATTATTAGACGCTCCGTCAGAACAGCCAGCTATGATTCCTACCATTAGCATTAGTGCTAACATTAAAGAGAGTATTTTAGTTATGTTTTTCATACAAGACTCCTCCGTTTTTTGTAATTTGTTCATATACAAATGTGGATAGTATATAAAAATTACCATCTAGAGCTATCGTTCATCCACCACCTCCTAAAAGGTATCTGGTTAAGCTATATTTCTAACCTAGACACCATAAAATTTATAGTGCCCAAGATTTTAATCAGAAGAAAGTGATTTTATTATACTCTAAGTGGTGGATTTTTTCAACATCTAATTTAAAAAAGGTGGAATTTTTCATTTCATTTTGTCATTTTTCCTCTCTCCATATTGCAAAATTATTATTCCTCTCCCAAAGTTTCTATATTCATAAATGACCAAATGAAAAGAAGCTACACATTATCTGTGTAACTTCTCTACTTTAACTTTAGGTAATATAGATTCAAACCCATCTCTTGTACACATAAGAGTTCCTTCTCTCATCACCGACGCGGTGGCTGCAGCTACTCCATACCTTAGCATTCCCTCCAGATCCAATCCCTCTTTCATGGCTAGACAGAAACCTGCAATTATGGAATCACCTGCGCCTGTCGTACCCTTTGCATTTACCTTAAGTCCTGGAGCGTAATATGCATGATTGTCATTTAGAATAATGGCCCCATCTTGGCCTAAGGAAACAGCTACTATCTCTACTCCTTGATCTAAAAAGAAATTTGCCCCTTTAATAATCTCATCACGAGAAGTAATTTTTATATTCAGGGCACTTTCCAATTCAAAAAGATTGGGTTTTATAATATTAGGCTCTCCTTTTATCCCCTCCAGCAATAAGCTACCCTCTGCATCTAAAATGATCTTGATTGGCAAATGAGCCACTGCTCTCAATAGCTCTCTGTATATGGTATTGGGAACACCTCTGGGGACACTGCCGCTTATCACCAGTATCCGACTTTTGCTACTGTGAGTTATAATTTTTTCCTTTATCTTTTCTAATGCGGCAGCATCTACAGGATACCCACTTTCGTTAAGTTCAGTTACCATTTGTTTAGATCTATCATATATCTTGTGATTAATTCTAACCTCTCCATCCACATTCACAAAATCATGTTCAATCCCTTTTCCTTCTAGTAACTCAACTATTAAGTTTCCCCTTTCCCTATAATTAATACCAGTACATAAGGCTTGACCGCCTAATTGTGTATATGCAATAGCTACATTTATACCTTTGCCAGCAACGTCTGTTCGGCTGTCCAGTATCCGGTTCATTCCACCATAAGTAAAACTATCTATGATTACCATTCTGTCTATACAAGGATTCATAGTTACTGTTGTAATCATATATGTTCTCCTTCCGTATATATGTCTTTATCATTATATAAACCATAAGTTAACTTATTATTCTAGTCTAATATATTTAAATGGCTATTGAAAATAAGCGACAGGCTTTTCAAAACCAAGGTTTTATAGCCAGATTAAACCTATTAAACTATAAACCGGGTATCTTGTGATACCCGGTTACCCAACTTTTATTGCCCATTTTGATTTTTAGCTTCTTCTATTATCTTAGCACTTATATTTGCAGGTACTTCTTCATATCGTACGAAGCTTAATTTGAAAGATCCTCGTGCTTGTGTCATGGATCGAAGATCTGTAGCATATTTAAACATCTCAGCTTGGGGGACTTCCGCTTCAATACACTGCAAACCGTTGCCTATAGGATTCATGCCCAAAATCCTACCTCTTCTACGATTTAGATCTCCGATTACATCGCCCATGTATTCATCATTAACTATCACTTCCGCTTTCATAATAGGCTCTAAGAGTACAGGATCCGCATCCACTAATTTTCTATAGGCTAAATTGGCCGCCATCTTAAAGGCTATTTCAGAGGAGTCTACGCTGTGGTATGACCCATCATATAATGTAGCCTTTATACCGTACATGGGATAACCTGCCAATACACCTTTTTCCATGGACTCCAGCAAACCTTTTTCAACTGCTGGGATATATTGTCTTGGTACCACACCGCCTACAATCTTATCTACAAACTCCAGTTGTTTTTGAGTATCTCCCAAGGGTTCGAATTCAATCCATACATGGCCGTATTGTCCATGGCCTCCGCTCTGCTTCTTATGCTTACCTTCTGCCTTGATAGTTTTACGTATAGTCTCTCTATATGCTACTTTAGGTTCTTTAAATAAAACTCCTACGCCAAATTTACTCTTTAGTCGACTAGCTACTACTTCTAGCTGCATTTCTCCAATACCACTGATCAATGTCTCATTGGTGTCGGGATTAGTCTCTATTATAAATGTAGGATCCTCTTCAGATAACCTATTAAGCCCTGAAAAGACCTTATCCTCTTCTCCTTCTTTTTCTACCTGAATAGCCATAGATATTGCAGGCTCAGGGAATTCGATACCTTTATATACTATAGGTGAAGAAGGATCACACAAGGTATCACCAGTTTCAGTTCGTTGAAGCTTTGCAAAGGCACCAAAATCACCAGCAGTTAGCTTGCTTACCTGTGTTTGATTCTTACCTTTTAAGCTATATAATGCTGTAGTTTTCTCATTATAATCCTTGTTTGCGTTATAGACAGTAGCTCCGCTTTCTAACTCTCCAGACATTACCTTGAATATAGAAAGCTTTCCTATGAATGGGTCAACGATAGTTTTGAATACCAGAGCTGAAAAAGGTTCAGAGACTTTCATCTCTCGACGAATTGTTTCATTTGTTTTTGGGTTAGTTCCCTTGAAGGATGGTCTATCACATGGGGAAGGTAAGTAGTTAACAATCTCATCCATCAAAGTTTTTATACCTACATTGTTTACAGCTGAACCGCATAAAATGGGAACAATATCTCCTTCTAAAACACCATAGCGAATTGCATTAGTTAACTCTTCCTCAGTTATTTCTTCTCCTTCAAAATATTTTTCCATTAATTCCTCGCTGGTTTCCACAGCAGCTTCTATAAGCATAGTGCGGATAGGCTCTACTTCATCTATCATATTATCAGGGATGGGAGCATCCTTGGCTTCTTTGCCGTCAAAGATTTTAGCTTCCATCCTCAGTACATCCACAATCCCTTTGAATTGTCCCCCTTCCATGATAGGTATCTGGAAAGGTGCTATGGACGTACCATACTTGTCCTTCAATTGATCCAAAACTTTTGAGAAGTTAGCATTTTCACGATCCATTTGATTTATAAATATCATTCTAGGTATAACATGGCTTTCACAGTAATCCCAAGCCTTTTCTGCACCTACCATCAAGCCAGAAACCGCTCCCACTACGAGAACAGCACTATCTACTACCCTTAGAGCACTCATCATCTCCCCAATAAAGTCAAAATATCCTGGAACATCAACAACGTTGATTTTATGATCATTCCATACCATTGGGGCTATTGCGGAATTAATTGAGATTTGCCTTTTTATCTCTTCGGGATCATAATCGGTAGTGGTGGTCCCATCTTCTACGCGACCAAAGCGATCTGTACCACCGGAATTGAATAACATGGCTTCAGTTAAGGTAGTCTTCCCTTCTCCACCATGGCCAACGATGGCAATGTTGCGGATTTTCTTAGTCTCAAAATTCTTCATGCATAATCCCCCTTTTATTGATATACAGTATCACTATTTTAGTAAAAGTGATAGTTCATATATGATAGTTAACAGATTTATGTTAACAGATTGACCGAGGATTAATTATTTTGGGACTTAATTGTTTATTACAAAAAATCAGAATTTACTTATTCTATTGTACCATATATTTCTCCTTTACGCACTAATGTTTTTAATATAATTTGCTATTTTTTATTAACATTCTAATTTATTCCATCCGCCTCCTTGTATATCTTGACTTTTTAATATATAGGGTATAAAATCAACTAAAAATAAACCTTGACAATATTCTAACTTTTTTGTAAGGAGATAATATTCCATGGAACCAATAATTATTAACCTAGACTTACCTCAAGATTCTTATGACATTCATATTAATGATGGATGGCAGGGTTTAAAATCTGCCATAAAAAGCTTTTTAGGCGATAAAGTAATGTTGGTCACTGATGAAAATGTTAAGGGATTATTTGTCCGAGACTTAATGAGTATTATTTCTTCCATGGGATGCGAAACTTCCTTAGCCGTAGTACAGCCTGGTGAGGGTAGTAAAAGCCTTGAAACAGCAGAATCCCTATACACCCAAGCCCTAAATGCTAAACTCGATAGATCTTCTTCTATTATAGCATTAGGCGGCGGAGTAGTTGGTGACCTGGCCGGATTTGTTGCTTCTACTTATATGAGGGGCATAAATTTTATACAGATACCAACTACCTTACTAGCCCAGGTAGACAGCAGTGTAGGAGGAAAAGTGGCTGTCAATCATCCATTGGCCAAAAATATTATAGGTAGTTTTTATCAGCCTAAATCAGTTTATATCAACATAGATACACTCAAAACCCTTCCCAACAGACAATTCTCCACAGGTATGGCGGAACTTATTAAGTATGGTTTCATATGGGACAAGGAGTTTTTAGGATGGCTTGAAAACAATATAGAAAGGCTAATGGGAAAAGAAAAAGATGCCCTAGCCTATGCCATACATCGCAGCTGTAAAATTAAAGCTGAAATAGTGAGTCAAGATGAAAAGGAAAAAGGCTTAAGGGCAATCTTAAACTTTGGCCACACCATAGGACATGGTCTGGAAGCCATAACTGGCTACAGTCAATACACCCATGGCGAAGCTGTTGCTTTAGGTATGGTCTATGAATCCTTGATAGCCTTACATAAAGGACTTGTAGAAAAGTCTCTAATCAACCTTCTTATTGACCTCTTAAAAGTAGCTAAGCTTCCTACAAAAATTACGGAAATTGATGTAGAGTCCTTGATTCAAGCCATGGCCCATGATAAAAAGAATAAATCCGGTTCTATAGTGTTTATTCTGCCAATAGAGTATGGCAAAGTAGATATCTTTGATGATGTAGAACCAGAACTTATCTATAAGATATTTAAATAATTTGTCTATATATTGAGGAGGAATTTAAATGGTAAAACAAAGAAAGGCCATCAATAACTTAAGCCCTTACATACCAGGAAAACCCATTGACGAGGTTAAAAGGGAGTTGGGGATTGAAAGGGTAATTAAACTTGCTTCTAACGAAAATCCTTTAGGTAGTTCCCCAGCTGCTACTAGAGCAGTTCAAGAATGGGCCAAAAATATGGCTATCTATCCCGATGGGAATGGTACCAGCCTTAAATTAGCTTTATCTGAAAAGCTAGGGGTAGATCCCGATCAGCTCCTTTTAGGTGCAGGTACTGATCAAATACTGGAAATAATCGCCCAAACATACATCAATCCTGGCGATAACGCTATTATGGGAGATCCTTCCTTCCCTCGTTATAGCTCTGTTGTTAAGGTTATGGATGGTGAATCCATTGAAGTGCCTTTGACAGAAGATTATCGCATGGATCTAAATGGTTTTTTAGAAAAAATCAACGATAAAACCAAGATTATTTGGCTATGTAATCCTAATAACCCCACTGGAACTATTATCTCTGCACAGGAACAGCTAGATTTTATCAAAAAGGTTCCCAAGGACATACTTGTTGTATTGGATGAGGCCTATTATGAATATGCTAGAGGTGGAGAATATCCCGAGAGTCTGGGGCTTTTAGATGAATTTGATAATATTATTATACTTCGTACCTTTTCCAAAGCCTATGGTATGGCTGGACTTAGAATCGGATATGCCATATCCAACAAAGATATAATAGGTTACCTAAATCGTGTACGAGGACCCTTTAACACCAATGCTGGAGCACAATTAGCTGCAATAGCAGCTCTAAAAGACCAGGAGTTTATAGAAAAGAGTATACAGAGCAATAATCAAGGCAAAGAATATCTGTACTCTGCTTTTGAGGAGATGGGATTAGAATATATACCTACCCACGCCAACTTTTTAATGGTAAATCTTAACTTATCCAGTGTTGAAGTCTTTAAAGAATTGCTTAAAAAGGGAGTTATAATTAGATCTGGAGATATATATGGAATGGATGATTGGATTAGGATAACTATTGGTACCCAAGAAGAGAATGAAATCTTCATTAAAGCACTAAAAGAAGTAATTAAGGACTTGAAAAATTAAATTTTTCTGGTATAGTTAGAAGTTAATCTTTAGAATAATGAAGTATGGTAGGATGGTAAACTAAATTTATATTAGTAAATAATGTTAAGGAATGGAGAATGGCAGAATGGTTATAGTAATGAAGTCAAATGCATCTCAAAACCAAATCAATAATGTTGAGAAACTTTTAAAAGACCTAGGTTTAGGTGTTCATATCTCAGTTGGCTCAGAAAGGACTATTATAGGAGTAATAGGTGACAAAAGAAAACTAGCTAATACCCCTCTGGAAATCATGCCTGGAGTAGAACGTTTAGTTCCCATAGTGGAGCCTTATAAGCTTGTGAGCAAAACCTTCAAACCAGAATCTTCAATTATAAATATAAACGGAGTTGAAATAGGAGGACCATCTTTAGCTATTATAGCAGGACCTTGCTCTGTGGAAAGTGAAAAACAGATTATGGAAACCGCCCTCTTTCTCAAAAGCCAAGGCGTTCAATTTCTACGTGGTGGAGCTTACAAACCTCGTACTTCACCTTATTCCTTCCAGGGCTTGGGCGAAGAGGGGCTAAAACTTTTAGCTCAAGTTCGTAAAGAAACTGGTTTGCTTATAGTTTCAGAGGTAGTAAGCCATGATTCCCTGGAAAAAGCCATGGAATATGTGGATGTTGTTCAAATCGGCGCTAGAAATATGCAAAACTTCGATTTACTTCAACGTGTAGGAAAAACAAAAATGCCGGTAATTCTTAAAAGAGGCCTATCCTCAAATATCGAAGAATGGTTAAATGCGGCTGAATATATTATGAACGAAGGCAATTACAACATCATATTGTGTGAACGAGGCATTCGTACCTTTGAAACCTATACCCGCAACACCCTTGACCTAAGCAGTGTACCTATTATAAAAGAAACCAGCCATTTACCCATAATCGTTGACCCTAGTCACGGCACTGGTAAATGGAATCTAGTCACTCCCATGGCTAGGGCAGGTATCGCCGCGGGTGCTGACGGATTAATGGTAGAAGTTCATCCCAATCCCCAAGTTGCCCTTTCCGATGGAAATCAGTCTTTGAACTTCGAAAGCTTTTCTAAACTTATGGATGAAATACGAAAGATAGCACCTATTTTAAAAAGGGAGTTGCCAGCATGATTTTTTCTAAGATTTGTATTGTAGGTTTAGGGTTAATTGGGGGATCCTTGGCTAAAGCCATTAAAAAAAAGCATCCAAATAGCTTTATTGTTGCTATTGATTACAATAAAGAAAGCCTAGAGGCAGCCTTAGCTGATAAGGTTGCTAATTATGTAACCCAAGATCTAGCCGAAGGCGTCAAAGATGCTGACTTGGTTTTTCTATGTACGCCTATCCATACCATGACCTCTATTATAAAAGAGGTTATGCCTTTATTAGATACACATACCATAATAACAGACGTAGCTAGTACCAAGCAAAATATTATGGAGCTTGTTCAAAAAGTCTATTCTTCGGGGACTAGTAGAGCTATTTTTATAGGAGGCCATCCTATGGCAGGTACCCAATATTCTGGGTATCATGCCTCCCTCCCTCATCTTTTTGAAAATGCCTACTATATCCTTACGCCTCTGGATTCTACACCGGCTTGGGCTTTAGACTCCTTATCCGAGTTTTTATCATCTATGGGGGCACTGCCTCTAGTAATAGATGCAAAAAAACACGACAGGATTATTGGTGCTGTAAGCCATCTACCCCATGTTGTAGCAGCTGCACTTGTAAATACAGTAAGGGATATGGATGATTCTTCTCATATCTGCGAAAGATTAGCTGCCGGAGGCTTTAGGGATATTACTAGAATTGCTTCATCTAATCCTGAGATGTGGAAGACTATATCCTTAGCCAATAAAAAGGAGTTAATTTCCCTAATAGGCTATATAAATAGATACCTAACTGATTTTTGCAATATGCTGGATAAGGATCAGGCATCAGAAATTGAAGATTTCTTTGCTTCTGCAAAAGTATATAGGGAAAATCTACCGGTACGTCAGGTATTAAATCTTCTTCCCTATTATGACCTTTATGTAGATGTAGAAGATCGTCCAGGCGTTATTGGGGAAGTGGCTACCATCTTGGGTATACACTCAATAAATATAAAAAACCTGCGCATTGTTAACAGCCGCGAAGGAGAGCCTGGCTCCCTAGTTATCTCTTTTTTGGACAAGGCTTCATTGGAAAAAGCAAAGAGAGTTTTATCAGAGAATAATTATAAGACCTTCACACACTAAGCCTATGAGGAGGTTATGGTTTGAGAGTAGAAATTTCCCCTGCAAAACAATTAAAGGGTAGCTTAAATATTCCTGGAGATAAGTCAATTTCCCATAGGGGCATAATTTTCGGCGCCCTATCCCACGGTACTACTCGGCTAAAGAACTTTCTTATGGCCAATGATTGCATAAGCACCATTGAAATTTTTCGGGAAATGGGTATATCAATTGATATTAAAGAGAACAATACTGTCCTAATCCATGGAAAAGGTTTAAAAGGGCTATGGGCACCTAAAAAATTACTTGATGCGGGTAATTCAGGGACTACAGCCAGACTGCTGCTAGGACTTTTGTCAGGACAAGACTTTGACTCTACATTAACCGGCGATGAATCACTACGTAGTCGTCCAATGGACAGGGTTACAATTCCCCTTCGCAAGATGGAGGCCTCTTTTGATACAGGTGACACAGGGGACTATCTGCCTATTACGGTGAAAGGTAAAAAAGGTGATTATCTGAAGGCTATAGATTATACCCTGCCTGTAGCTAGTGCCCAGGTTAAATCCTCTATCATTTTAGCCTCCTTATATGCTAATGATAGTTGTATCATCCGACAACCCACCCTATCCAGAAATCATACTGAAATAATGCTTGAAACTTTTGGAGGAAAAATCCAAGTAGATGATGATAATACTATAACTGTTCATCCTGTTCCTCAGCTTTACGCCCAAGATTTTATGATTCCTGGAGATATCTCATCAGCTTCATATTTTATTACAGCTGCCCTTTTAGTTCCCCAATCTGAAATTCTTTTAGAAAATGTGGGAATTAATCCAACACGTTCTGGAATCCTGGAAGTTTATAAGGAAATGGGTGCTGAAATAGAGATTGAAGAGACGGACCAAGGGGCAAAGGAGCCATCAGCAAATATAGTGGTTAGAACCTCCTCCCTTAAAGGTACCATAATAGAAGGGGATTTAATTCCCAGATTAATTGATGAGTTACCTATAATAGCCCTTGCAGCGACCCAGGCTCATGGAACTACCATCATACGAGATGCCGAAGAGCTAAAGGTTAAAGAATCCAACAGAATTGACTCTACCGTAAACATCCTAAAGAGCTTTGGAGCAGATATCCAGGCTACCTCCGATGGGATGATTATTAAAGGTCCTACACCTTTATTGGGAACCACAATTAAGCCAGGTTCCGATCACAGATTGGTAATGATGGCAGCCATAGGAGGATTAATTGCACAAGAAACCACAATTATTGAAGATGCCCAATGGGCAGACATATCCTATCCTAATTTTTTCAAGGAAATAGAAAAGCTTCGATGCTAAATATCGAAGCTTTTTGCCTTTAATTTACTCCTTAGCTAAGTTCTCTCCTATACTTTTCCATGGATATCTTAAATAATTCTGCAGGAGTAGGTGGCGTATATGTGATAGCATTAGCACCTGCTTCAATGGTTTTTAGAATAGTTTCATCCGTTGGGCCACCTGTGGCAATGATAGGCACTTCAGGATATTTATCTCGTATCTTTTTTACTATGTCTATGGTCTTGGCAGCTCCTGAAACATTTAGAATGGTGGCTCCTGCATCCAGCCGTGCTTGGATATCTGTTTTTTCTGATACTACTGTTACTACTATAGGAATATCTATGGTGTCTCGAACTGCTCTTATAGTCTCGTTGGGAGTAGGAGCATTTACCACCACACCAATGGCTCCCTCAAATTCTGCATCCAAGGCAAGATTAACCACTCTTTTTCCTGTGGTTAAGCCACCTCCTACCCCACAAAATACCGGTACATCAGCCGCCATAGTAATAGCCTTAGTTATTGTAGGCTGTGGAGTAAAAGGATATACAGCAATTATGGCATCAGCATTAATATTTTTTATTATTGCAACATCAGTAGTAAAAGCCAAAGACCGGATTCGTTTACCAAAAATTCTTATGCCGGATGCCTGACGAATACAATCCGGTACCTCTATCATATTCCTTCTTAAGGTTCCTCTTATCTCTGGTATAAATCTTTCCATTGTGTCCTCCTTAGTAAATAGAATCATAACTTAATCTGTTGTGCTACTTCAATAGTTATGGACGCCGGTTTAGAAGCGGTAGAACCTTTCAACTGGAATAAGTCCTTAGTTTTCTCCAACTTAGTGATGAAACCAGCGTTCAATATCCATTATGTAAAGGCATGAATTAACACAACGAGTTGACTTATTAAATTTATAACATTTTACCATATATTATATGCTTTTAAAACAATATTTTTTATAAACAAAAAAGACCCTCGTTATTTACTAACGAAGGTCAATTTATAATTCTATCTATCTGTGCAACCATTAAGGTATTCTGGGATTGTTGGGCATCCAGACCAAGTATCTTCCATATAGTAATAGCAAGTATAATGGCAACCACTATGGCAATTACCCATCTTACGGTGCTCTTACGTATGTAAAAAATTTGCATACCAACACCCCCTAAGGCGCGAAGCCCTGCTTCTACACTATATAATTATGCCTGGGGGTGTCCTATTATGCGTTTATAGTATCCAAAACCTATAAGCCAAGTTCTCTAAATAATTCTAAGGCTATATGACCTTCTTTTATAATATCTTTAGTATTTCCTTCGATGCTAATTCTTCCCTTATAATCAATTTCTTTAAGATTACTAAAGAACTGGCTGTAGATATCCTCATCTGCTTTTATAGGATAGCCCCTATCCTGGCTACGTGCTATGTGAGTATGTACTAGGATGTGGGAAGTGGTTTGTTGGATGACATCCATGGACTCTCCTTCCATCCGCATATGGTAAAAATCTGCTAATAGCCTTACATTAGGATGATCAACATCTTTAACAAACCTTACACCTTCAGATATAGAGTTTAGAATATTGGTTTCTTTCTTATTAAGAGGTTCCATGGCAATAGTTATATTATATTGGGACGCTACTTCTCCCACTACCCTAGCAGTTCTTATTAAATCATTCCAGCCATCTTCAAAGGTCATTCCATCCGGAATCCTTCGGGCACCACCACTTCCAAACACAACTATCCTAGCACCTAATTGGACTATTTTTTCAAATGCCTCTTTAAGGTATTCCTTTATATGATCTATGTCTACCTCAGGACCCACAAGCCTAATATGGCCAGGAAATAGAATATTGAACACTTCACAGCTTATATTAGCATCTCTTACTTTACATAAGACTTCTTTAAAATCCGATTCTGTCATTTGAACAATACTAACTACAGCAGGCTCAATATAATCAAATCCCACTTCCTCCATAACTTGAATTTGATCAACGGAAGTACAAATTCCCACTCTCATATTAGTAAGTCCCCTCTACATCTAATACCTTATCACTTGTAGCCTTCTTTTTGAAAGTAGAGTTTTTTATCTTTTCTTGAAGTTTCTCATAGAAAAGATCCTCGTCGAAAGGAATTTCTACCCAATCATCAGTCCAAGAAGATAGATGCATAGCATTGGATATAGTCAAACCATTTATTCCTTCTTGGCCTGGTGCCAATAGAGGAGTTCCTTTTAATATGGCATTTACCCAATTGGAAGTAATACCTTGGTGAGCAGTTTCTCGACCAACGATAGGAATCTCACACTTCCAGCATTCAGGTGCTCCAAACCCTCCAGTATACTCCTTATTAAATTGTCTCTCAGATACTCTCAAGCGCCAGAAAGTCAACTTACCATCTTCTGCTACTAATTTCCCTCGGTCTCCTGTTATCTCGAAGCGATTTGTGCCAGGTGCATCACCAGTGGATGTAACAAAAACTCCTGTAGCTCCATTGGGATATTCCACATAAGCAGTAACGTCGTCCTCTACTTCTATATCATGGAATTTTCCATAGCCTAGAAATGCACGGACTCTTACAGGCATTCCACATATCCACTGCCACAGATCTAGATTGTGGGGACATTGGTTAAGTAGAACACCACCACCTTCTCCAGCCCAGGTAGCTCTCCATCCACCGGAATCATAATAGCTTTGAGATCTATACCAGTCAGTTATAATCCAATTGGTACGTTTGATCTCCCCTAATTCTCCTGATTGAACCAAATCCCTCATCTTTTGATAGAGAGGATTTGTACGTTGGTTATACATCATAGAAAATACCTTTTTGCTCTTTTCAGCAGCTTGGTTCATTTCCCTGACCTGCTTTGTATATACTCCTGCTGGTTTCTCGCATAGGACATGAAGACCTTTTTCAAAAGCCGCTATAGCTAAAGGAGGATGATCATAGTGGGGGGTTGCAATTATAACCCCATCTACCTCCCCTGAAGAGAACATGGCTTCCGCATCCTCAAATAATTTAACCTTATCTCCAAACCTATTCTTTGCCCATTCTAATCTTTGAGGATTTATATCACATACTGCAGCTAATTCTGCACTTTGTATTTGGTTTTCAAAAAGATAAATTGCATGTGCACTTCCCATGTTACCTATACCTACTATACCTACTCTCACCTTATCCATATATATCTGCCTCCCCTTTTGTTTTATGAATTAAGTCCTAGTTTTTTAAGATTCTTTAAGCTAATCTCCAAGCTCTCAAAGGGATCCCTCTGACATATATCCTGCTCTACTGCAGCCCATTCCACATTGGTTTTTGCACATGCTTCGATTATAGCTGGCCAATTTAGATTACCTTCACCAACTTCAGCCATAATGGGCTTATAGTCATCCTTACCTATAGCCATATCCTTGAAATGAACCACCTGCATTCTTCCTGCAACCTTATTTATCCATTCTACTGGATTACATCCTCCAGCTTGTACCCAAAAGGTGTCAATCTCAAAACCAAAGGATTCTGGATCAGATTCATTTAAGAGTATTTCCATACCCAGCACACCATCAAATTTTACGAATTCAAAGTGATGGTTATGATAAATAAACTGTAACCCTTCATCAGCTAACCTTTTTCCAATTTCAGAAGCTTCTTTAGCAAATGCTATGTATCCTTCTTTGCTGGTACGGTACTTTTCGGGCATGCTACCCACCCCAACATATTTGCAATTCCATAGCTTATGCTGATATATTACATCATCCAAATCCTCTTGCATTTTTTCAAAGCCAATATGGGTAGCACAGATAGTTAAATCATGTTTGTCCATAATATCCTTTACCTGCTGATAATCCATAGGTCCTATACCCGATACCTGTACAGCATTGTATCCAATGGTCTTTAATCTTTCCATGCTTTTATCCAAATCTTCTGGAGTCTTGGTAAAATCACGAATAGTATAAAGCTGAGCTGCTACTAAAGGTTTTTTCATCTTCGACACCTCTCTATTAATTAATTTTTATTTTATTGCCCGTGGATGAAGATTTGTAGATTCCTTCTATTAATCGTAAGGAAATCATACCTTCTTCCACAGGAATAAGCTCATTTCTATTTCCGCTCATGATGTTTTCATAAAATTCCCTAATCAATGTGCTATGGCTCATTCCCCAATAAGATTTATATGGGGATACATCAGAATTCTCGTCAACTAATACTTCAAATTTGCCATCTTGAATTTTTTCTAGTTTTCCATCATAAATTCTTAATTTACCTTTTTCCATATGAATCTCAATTTCAACAGGTGAGTTATCTGTATAGCAAGTGGTTGCATAAAAAATACCTATTGCTCCATTCTTAAAGAATAGGGTAGCGTCTGCAGTGTCTTCTACTTCTATTACATCACTTAAAACCCTGGTAGCTACATTGCCCTGTATGTATTCTACTTCTCCAGCTAACCACTGCATAAGATCTAGGGTATGGATAGATTGATTAATTAAAACTCCACCACCCTCGGTATCAAATCTACCCCTCCAGCCGCTTGAGGTATAATATTCCGGATCTCGATACCAGGTTACCAAGCCTTTTATACCTTTTATTTTGCCTAGCTCACCACTTTCAATTACTTCCTTTGCTTTTATTGAAGTAGGATTATATCTGTTTTGGAAACAAACAGTGATAGCTTTATTGTTCTTCTTGGCTGCTTGAGCCATCAGCCTAGCCAATTCTAAATTAGTTGCTACTGGTTTTTCAACGAAGGCATGCTTACCTGCATTGACAGCATCAATAGCCATTTGAGCATGTAAATAATGAGGTGTACATATGTGCACTACATCTACCTTGGGATCTTCAATGGCCTTGCGGTAATCAGTGCACCAATTTCCACCATATTTTTGTGCGGAAGCTTTGGCCCTATCTTCCTGTATATCTACAAACCAAAGTATACTACCTAGACTATTATTCCTAATAGCATCTACATGAACATTATGTATGGCTCCACATCCTATTATAGCTACTCCAAACCTCTCCATTGTTTATCCCCTTCTCTTTGGATTCCCACATGATTCCCTTTTTATTATGTGGGTGTTAAGTTGTATTGTTTCATGCTCTTGTTTTCCTTCCAGTTGCCTCATTAAAAGTTTGACAGCTGCCTCTCCAATTTCCTTAAGGGGTTGGCTAACAACTGTCAAGGAAGGATTTACTACCTTAGATAATGGACTATCGTCAAAACCAATTACTGATAAATCCCCTGGAACACTTAGACCTTCATTGCTAGCGGCCTTTAATGCTCCTATTGCCATTAAGTTATTAGCTGTCAAAATTGCTGTAGGTGGATGCTTTAACTTTAGCAACTCTAATGTACATGAATAACCATCTTCCATTTCTAAATTTCCTGCCGTAACCAGTGATGGATCATAATCTATCTGGGATTCCTCTAAAGCTTTTATATAACCTCTTCTTCTGCTTTTTCGAGTTCCCGCACTTAATCCATCAATAAATCCAATCCTTTTATGGCCTAGGCTTATTAAATAGCGAGTAGCGTCATAAGCTCCCTGGTATGTATTAATGTATATCTGACTAACTCCTTGAAACTGGCTTCCAAAGGCTACGACAGCTATACCGTGCTTCTTTAATTTGTTAATATTCTCAAGGTTTACTTTATTATCCTCTGGTTTTATACGAGTTGGACTAAAAATAACACCATCTACCTGTCTAGCAATTAAGCTTTCTACATAACGGCTTTCTTTTTCTACACTTCTACGGGTATTGCAAAGATAAGTATAATAACCTTTTTCCTCTAATTTCTCTTCAATAACTTCACATATTTGAGTGTAGAAATCAGTTGTAATACTAGGAATTAATAAGGCTATGGTATAACTTTTGCCCCCGGCCAGGCTTTTAGCTATTATATTAGGACGATAGTTCAATTCTCGGGCAATTTGCAAAATTCTTTGCCTAGTCTCTTCTTTAATTGGATGATCCACTCCGTTTATAACCCTGGAGACTGTTGCCGTAGATACGCCTGCTTTTTTTGCAATGTCATAGATTGTTGCCAAAGCCTCAACTCCTTTAGGAAACCGCTTACCTTAATTATAACATGAGGCCTATATTAGTCAATACAAAATTTACCTTTCCAGCCATGTTTTAAGAGTTTCTGCGTCTTGCAAAAACTGTTCTTTTTTATCGTCCTTTACAAATTCTATAAGAGCATATCGCTCACCTGGTAAACTTTTTATAATTTCCATGTACTTAGACCATTCTTCACTTCCTTCTTCAAGAGAAAAACGCTGTAAAAAAGATTCCCAGTGGTACACATGGACATTGGTCAGCCAGGGGGTAATCTGCTCTAATCCAGCTAACCTGTCTTGTAAGGTATGATGGGATAATGGTTGCCAGTAACTTCGAACATTTTCGTGATTTACCAGTTTCAGTAGTTTCTGAGTTGATTCCAATGTATCCGTTAAAGTATCTCCATGATACTCATAGGCTATTTGGATATTTTCCTTCTGTGCCGTATCTCCTATTCTTATAGAGTCCTCAACCACTTTATGCCAAAATTTTTCGTCGGCTTGGTCAGAACCTTTATTTCCTGCCCAAACACGGATTAAAGGGGCTTGCAACTCCACTGCTGTCTCTAGAACTGCTTCAAATTCCGGCACACCATCTTGTCCCTCACATCCAACTCGATAGTAAGAACCGTAGGCTGCAATAGCCAAGCCTTCTTCCTTTGTCATTTTAGCTACCTCTCGGGCAACTGAGAGATTGCCATGGGGTACATGGACATCCCCTCCCCATTCAATACCTACTAATCCACTTTTCTTTACCAGATTAACTATCTCTCTTGGCGAAAGCTGCCTAAAGGTTATAGATACTAATCCTCCACGTAACATAGCTATGACCCTTTCTGTATATATTTTTTTGATAATTAAAATTTATTGAAATGACCTGTTGTAATTTAAGCTAAACTACAGGCTTTTTATAACATACTATGCTAATATAGAAGCCTTATCCCGTGTAATCTCCCACTGTAATTTGTCACCCTTAAGATATCTTTCTAACTCCTCTACCATATACCGGCCCATTCTGTTGCATTCCTTGCCCAGAGATCCTGCAATATGAGGAGTTAGAATTACGTTAGGTAAAGTATATAAGGGAGAACCTGGTTCTGGAGGTTCTGGCCATGTAACATCTAATACAGCTTGTAAATCTGGGCGTTCCTTTAGTACCTCAATCATTTCGTCTTCCCTAACCACCGCACCACGGGCAGTGTTTATAAAGGTAGCATATTTTTTCATTAACCTAAAGTGCTGTCCGGTAATCATACCTTCAGTTTCTGGCAGCCATGGGGTATGTAATGATACAACATCAGAGCGCTGGAAAATTTCATCTAATGAACACAATTCAACACCTAATTCTTTGGCTAGATCCTGACTTGCATAAGGATCATAAGCAATAACCTTTAGATCGAAGGGCTTAAGTAAATTGCATACATAGCGGCCTATCATACCCAGAGATATTATTCCTACAGTACTTCCATAGCCACCAATAATCCCTTCAATCTTAGTGGGATATTGGCCTTGATTTTTGATTGATAAGGCAAAGTGCCATCCCCTTTTTAAGGAAAATAAGATTTGGGAAAGAGTAAACTCTGCAACAGGAATCCCATTTGCTGCATAGGCACTGGTTATACGCACACCCCTATCCCAAAAAGCCTCCGTCACAATTCCTTTTATGGAGCCTGCCCCATAAAAAACCATCTCCAGATTTGGTGCAGCGGTTAAAAACATTTCATCTATTCTAGGCCCGCCCCAACCTGAAAAAATTATCTCTACATCTTTTAATATCTCAGGATTCTCTTCTACAACATTACTATCCTGTACAGGAGCTATTATTTCTACTAGATTTTCAATATCCTTTCTTTCTTCTGCTCCATATATGAGCTCATAAGCGTTTTTGTCCAATACGTATAATCCTTTCTTCATTGCTCACTTAATCCTTTCCTATATAATTTTTGCAAGATTTCTATATATCCCCATTTTAATATATTTAACCATTGACTGTAATGTTTGTATACAAATAGCTAAGAGAGATACAAAAATAAAGCATTACCTGCTTAAATTAACACAGGTAATGCTTATATCTACCTCTGACTTATAGCCCGCTATTTAGATGTTGAAAATTTTGAGGTGATTAGCTTTTCAACCTCTACTATAAGCATGGGAGCAAGAGACAATGCTACTACTATTAGCCACTGCTGTCCTGCCAAGGCTTTTACTTTAAATATATTGGATAAGGCAGGAATTGTAATAACAACAATTTGAAGTAGAGCTGAAAGTAAAACTGCTCCCAACAGTCTTGTATTTGTAAAAAGTCCAACTTTGAATGCAGATTTTGTAATTGAACGAACATTAAATACGTGGCTTAGCTGACTTAAGGCTAGTACTGCAAATGCCATAGTTCGTCCAATGGTTACATCTACTCTTTGTCCTATAACAAAAGCTGTGAGAGCCAATAATCCAACCATGGCTCCTTGATATAATATTCTTGCTATTAGACCTCTATTAAATATCCCCCTATTAGGATCCCTGGGTTTTTGATCCATTATATCCTTCTCTGCAGGGTCTACTCCCAAAGCTAAGGCGGGAAGACTATCGGTAACTAAGTTAACCCATAGGATATGTATGGGCAATAGAGGATCATCCCAATTAAGCATAGTTGCTATAAATAGCAGCAGTATTTCACCAACATTACAGGATAATAGAAACTGGATAGATTTTAAGATATTAGAAAAAATAATTCGTCCTTCCTCTACAGCTGCTACCACAGTGCTAAAATTATCATCAGTTAACACCATATCTGCAGCTTCCTTAGCAACATCCGTTCCAACTATGCCCATTGCAGCACCAATATCTGCACGCTTGAGAGCAGGTGCATCGTTTACACCATCTCCAGTCATGGCCACAATTTGCCCCCATTCCTGCCACGCTTTGACTATTCTTACCTTGTGCTCAGGGGCTACTCTAGCATAAACGGATATATGCTTAACCCGCTCTTTAAGCTCTTCATCACTCATTGCCTCAATTTCAACACCGGTAACTGCCTCATCGCCATCTTCAAGAATCCCTAGTTCCCTTGCAATAGCTACTGCTGTTATCTTGTGATCTCCTGTTATCATAACTGGTTTTATGCCAGCTCTCTTGCATAGTTTAACAGCTTCCTTAGCCTCTTCCCTGGGAGGATCTATCATGCCCATAAGTCCTACAAAGATTAGTTGATCTTCTAACTGGGCATCATCTTCTTTTGCGGGTATACTTTCTATATCTTTATATGCCATGGATAACACCCTAAGGGCCTGAGAAGCCATGGTTTCATTTGCTTTTTGGATTTGGGCAATATGTTCTTGTGTTAGTTCTTCTACTCTACCATTTAATAAAATTCCATTGCATCTAGCCAATAATTCATCGGTAGCTCCCTTAGTAAATACACGTAGGTTATTATCCATCCTATGAACTGTACTCATCAATTTCCGGTCGGAATCAAAGGGGACCTCATATACCCTCTCAAAATTCTTGTCCATGGACCTTTTATCCATGCCATATTTAAGACCTAAATCCACCAAAGCAGTTTCTGTTGGATCCCCTATGGTTTTTGGACCTTCCTCATCCTCTTTAATTTGAGTATCATTACATAAAATACCCGTTGTCAAGAGTAACTCTAGATGATCATCACCATTGACCCTTGTATCAACGACATCTTTAAACTCATTATTGTAGTATAGCTGTGTAACGGTCATCTTGTTTTGGGTCAAAGTTCCTGTCTTATCAGAACAAATTACTGTAGCACTGCCCAGGGTTTCTACAGCAGGTAATTTTCTTATAATAGCATTGCGTTTAGCCATTCGCTGTACACCCAATGCTAGAACTATTGTAACAATAGCAGGCAATCCTTCAGGTATAGCGGCTACAGCCAAACTGACTGAAGTAAGGAACATTTGGAATATATCCTTACCATACAATACTCCTACTAAAAAGATCAAAGCACAAATTCCTAAGGCAGCTATGCCCAAAAGCTTGCCCAGGGACTCTAAACGTTTCTGAAGAGGAGTCTCCATACCTTCCTCAGCTTGTATCATCTGGGCAATTCTACCCATTTGGGTGGACATTCCCGTCTCTACTACTATCCCTACCCCTCTACCATATGTAACTATGCTGCTAGAATAGGCCATATTAATTCTATCTCCTAGGGGAATGTCCTCGTCCTGCAAGGTTGCACTATCCTTTTCAACAGGAACTGATTCTCCTGTCAATGCAGCTTCTTCTATTTTTAGATTTGAAGTTTCTATTAACCTAAGGTCTGCGGGTACAAAATCTCCTGTTTCTAGAACTACCACATCTCCTGGAACTAGCTTAGCTGCATCAATTACGTCTGGTCTTCCATTTCTTCTTACCTTTGCGTGAGGAGCTGCCATCTTTTTCAAAGCAGCCAATGATTCTTCAGCCTTGTTTTCTTGTACTACCCCCATCAATGCATTTAAAATAACAATGGCCAATATAATGACAGCATCTGTTATCTCACCCATCAGACCTGAAACAACAGCTGCGATAATTAAAATAATAATCATAAAATCCTTAAATTGATCAATAAGCATATTCCATATGGTTCTGCGCTTTTTATGCTCCAGCTCATTGGGACCATATTTTTCTAAGCGCTTAATCGCTTCTTCTTCTGATAAACCTTTTTCAAAAGATGTTTCCAGAGCTTTTTCTACCTCATCTTTTGATTTTGTATGCCAAATTAACTGTTTCATATCTCATATCCCTTCTTCCAATAACTTTAATTTAAATAACTAGAATTTAGTTTTCCCATTAGCAAAGATTTTACTGTTTATTATAGAATAGGACCCCCTTGAACTGCATCTTTGCATCTTTCACAATTATGATTACCGCAGTGTGTAATCATTTGATTTTCCTTTATTGCCTTAGTACAAAGTTCAATAACTTGCCTCATGGGAAAGACCCTCCATAAACTCTCTCCTACCCAAATTCTTTTTTCTGTATTTTTGAGCAAAGGATCAAACTTATTAAAACCTTGGGAACAACTGCCTACAGAAACACGAATGGGTTTTCCATCAAGTCCTTTTGCCCAACGAATAAAGAGATTTCTTCCTGCCAATTCCTCAGCATAATGAATAGCTGTCATCCTGGTTAAATCTACGCCCATAAGAATTATATACCCATCTAACTCATATAGTTTTCTTAGTGGTGCATAAACATCTATTGGGCTTTGTTCTGATACTAGTTCCTTAGACCTTGGACCTATGGCAGTAAAGGAATTTAGGGGATTATAGCCTCTATCCCTATTGGGCATTTTTAATATCTCATAAGGTATGGCACTCATACTTTCCCTGTCAATAATTTGGCTTTTAGTAGTAAAAATATTATTACTATGGCTGAAATTATCACTATAATTTTCATAATTACAGCCATTTCTTAAAGGTCTATCATCTTTTGGCGGATGAATTAAATAATCCATAGAAAAAGTTGGTGCAAGAATGGTGTAACCTTCATCTAAAAAAGCATTTACTATTGTCTGGGCACCGCCTTCAACAAATCCAAAGGACTTTAGAGAAGAATGTATACAAACAATTTTACTCTCAATACCCAGTTGGTCTATGCCCTTTAATATATCTGCTCTATTTAGCCCCATCGGTAAACCCCCTATTAATATTATTGGATTAATATTAATAATACCATTAATACCCATAAAAATCATCTGCTAAAATATAAAATTTTTATTAAGGTATTATTTGCCTTTATGCTTCATATATATTTTCCAAGCTCACTTAACTGCATAATGATCAAGGAGGGTTTCCATGAAATTAAAAGGATTAAAGCTAGGCTTTGGATTTACAGGATCCTATTGTGTTTTCGATCAGGTGTTTCCACAACTACAAAAACTGGTAGATGAAGGAGCAGAAGTAGTTCCTGTCGTATCTTACCAAGTAGCAGTCACAGACTCACGATATGGTAAAGCTAAGGATTTCCTTAAGCAAATGGAGGATATTACAGGTAGACCACCTATAAAGACCATGACCGATGCTGAAGCTCTTAACAAATTCGAAAAACCAATTGATATGTTTATTATTGCTCCCTGTACAGGAAATAGCTTATCAAAGCTGGCAGATGGAGCTACAGATACACCGGTACTTATGGTGGCCAAAGAACTGTTTAGAAATAACAAACCTGTATTATTAGGCATTGCCACCAATGACGGACTTGGCATCAGTGCAAAAAGCATAGCAGCACTGCTAAATACAAAAAATGTCTTCTTTATTCCTTTTGGTCAAGATAATTATATAGAAAAACCAAACTCCTTAGTTGCCAAATTTGAATTGATGATGCCTAGTATTTTAAAGGCTTTGAAACATGAACAAATTCAACCTATATTAGAAATATACTAATCTCATAAAATAAACTTTAGCTCTCTTAATAATAATGGCTATTGATAAATGAACACCTTCTCTGATTTGGCTAAGAATACTTTGCTCTTAGTTGTCTCCAAATCAGTGATAAAGTGAACTATCAATAGCCATTATTATTCTATTTCTTTTCAAAATCTCTAAACAGTAAACTAGGTTGTATTCCCGTATTGTTTTGATATTTACCGCTACTGTATTTTTCATAATCTCCTTCGATAGAATGATAATAGATTTGACAGACCTCAATCCCTGGATATATCTTAATAGGTTGAATACAAAACATCTCTAATGTCCAATATCCACTAAAGCCCACATCCCCAAATCCAGCTGTCACATGGATAAATAAGCCTAACCTTCCGATGGAGGATCTCCCTTCCAGCATGGGAACCAGCTTATCTGTTTTTGTATATTCAACAGTTCTTCCCAGATATAGCTTGCCTGGCTCTAATAGCAAACCATCCTCAGGAATTATTATCTTTTTGGCCTTGTTTTCCTTTTTCATGTCCAAAACATGATCTTCATATACTAACAGTTCATTGTGAAGTCTTAAATTGTAGCTATTAGGGTTTAATTGATCTTCATTAAATGGTTCTATAATTATTTCTTTGCCTAATCTTCTCTTTATTTCTTTTCCAGATAATATCATTTATCTACCTCTATTCTCCAATAATCTTAACAAGTACTCTTTTAGGACGTTTACCGTCAAACTCGCCATAAAAGATTTGCTCCCATGGCCCAAAATCTAAACGTCCATTTGTAACGGCCACTACCACTTCCCTACCCATAACCTGGCGCTTTAGATGAGCATCAGCATTATCCTCAAAACCGTTATGCTGATACTGGCTATATGGTTTTTCAGGGGCTAACTTTTCAAGCCAAACTTCAAAATCATGGTGTAAGCCTGACTCGTCATCATTTATAAATACACTGGCTGTTATATGCATAGCATTTACTAACACTAAGCCCTCTTTGATTCCGCTCTCATCTACACAAGCCTGAACTTGATCTGTTATATTGATAAATGCTCTACGGGTAGGTACATTAAAAACTAGTTCTTTTCTATATGACTTCATTTTCATCCCTCGCAATCCTTATTATTTCTAATCAGTTTCCACTCTCATAAAGACTTTCATATTCTAGTCCTACTAGTGTAGAAACTATTTTATCAGCCTTTGATAAATCTTGATTGCCAGAATTAGGATTAATAAAACCTATACACTTCATGCCAGCCTTTTTAGCTGCATTTACTCCATGCTCTGCATCTTCCAGTACTATACAATTCTCTGGAGCAACCTTTAAAAGTTCAGCAGCTTTTAGAAATATGTCTGGCTCTGGCTTGCCCTTCTCTACTTCATCTCCACTTACAATAACTTGGAAACATTCAGTAATTCCAAGTTTCTCTAAGACTAGTTCAATAAATTCTCTCGAAGATGAAGACGCCAAAGCAATGGCAATACCTTTTTTCTGTAAATCTAAAATTAATTCATCGATGCCACTAATTGTTTCTAGTTGGATCTCCTTTAGCAGCTTTAACTTATTGGCATGCTGTCTTTCCAATAGCTCATCAATTGTTAGATTAATATTATATTTATCCTTGAGCTCTGCCCACATCTGTGGGTTTGCCACACCAACATATCGGTTTAACTCTTCATCTGTTAACTCTACTCCAAACTCTCTCATTACCATCCTATCGGATTCAAAGTGCAAGGGCTCACTATCAATTATTACTCCGTCCATATCAAAAATAAACGCTTTGATTTTTATCCCCCCATAAATACGATTATATTAAATTTATTAAATGCAAAAATCTTCTTTTCATAATATAATACCAAACCTACAATAATTTCTCAAAGGCTAGTCTTTTGCTTCCGTCCTCCAGATAGATTATACCACAGTATTCATAGTTGTTCTTTTGGAGCAAATTCTGCATTGGCAGGTTCTCTTCGTGAGTATCTATTCTAATGCTATTAATATCCTTCTTTTTACACATTTCTTCTGCCTTGTCCAAAATCATGGTTGCAAACCCTAATCTTTTATATCTGACATCAATGGCTATCCTATGTATTGTTATATACTTACCGCTACTTTTCCATTCTCCATTGTAAATAGCCTCATAGGTTTTTTCAATGCCTGGTATAATGGCTACAGTACCAACGACTATATCATTTTTTAATAAGACATAGGAATTTCCATTCTCAATATCATTCCTTATAGTTTGTCTGTTGGGGTAACCATTTTGCCATTGATCAATCCCCTGTTCTTTAAAATAATTCTGAGCCTGATTAATTATATTCATTATAGCATTTATATCTTTCTCAGCTGCTTTTCTAAATTTCATATAAATTCACCTTAAATCAATGGAGTTAATATCTCAAATTTTCTTTTTCCTACACGCTGTCTCTCAAGTCGTTTAAAATTTTCTACTGCCATCTTTTGCCTTTTGTCTGAACAAATAGCAACAACAGACTCCGGCTTAAGTATAGGCATAAGATTTTCTATCAGAACATTAATAGGATCTTGTCCAGCACCCTGCCATGACACCAAATTCCCATAAGGAACATCTGTTATCACTATATCCGCTTTGAAATCCTTAGCTGTTAAAGTTTCTTTTGCAAGAATATCACCCTTAAAAACAGAGATAGCTGGCTTCTTATCATACTTTTTAACTATATGCATAAGTCTTTTTGCACTATCTATTGCTTCTTTATGGGATTGCTTACCAAACTCAGAATAATAATTATCTAACTGCCTAATCCTTTTCTCAAGGCCTTCTTCTGTTAATAGGGATAAATTGTGCCATGCCAATTCTACTGCTTCATTACTAATATCAGAACCTATAAGCATATTAATAGATCCCATATTGAGAAAACCTAGTACTGTCAACAAATAGCCTCCGCCACAGCAGGGATCATATATACAAATATCATCCTTCTTTTGTAAGTAGCTTACACAGCGACCATATATCTCCTGCGCTAGTCTCACAGGAAAATTGGTCATGCCTGATTTATAGTAAATAACCCTTCCACAAGCAAAATCTTCAAAATTCTTATTTTCGCAATATTTATATTCCATACTACCTCACTCTGTTATATCTTCCTTATACTATAGATATACAAGGACATTCACTAGGAACTTAAAAATTTCTTAGCTTTTATTAATACTTCCCTAGTATTTTCGTAGGTTATCAACGGAAGTATTTCATTAAATTTAAGCCATCTATATTCTTCAATTTCTTCTTGTTGGACCTTTACAGTATGATCTGGTAACACTTTCCCTATGAAATACACTACTTCTTTTTCTACCCCATTAGGCATAATGTATTTAACTGTGGTTCTAAATTCATCAATTAAAGTCACATTTAGCCCGGTCTCCTCCAGTACTTCCCGCTTTGCAGTTTCTTGTTCAGATTCACTCTTCTCCATATGCCCCTTTGGGAAACCCCAATCTCCATGGGCTTTGCTTTTTATAGCCAAGATCTCTATTTCAGAACCTGTTTCCCTGTATACAACAGCACCGCATGATTTCTCCTTACTCATATTTATCCTCCAATAATTATATATATTTATAACATCTTTCTCCCCAAATTGGCAAGGTAACAATAATATAGTCCTTCAACTGTAAAATCAATAAACTGGATATATGTAAAGAAAAAAACAATTTTATAAACTATACATAACCTTGTAGGCAAAGGGAGTTAAGGTATCCTTGTCCATATTTTTAACACAGATCCACTCTGCTCCTAATGAATCATGCCCATCAAATTTATCTTTGATATTAGCGGTACTCTCTACACTAACTTTATATATAAAACCAAGATGATGCAAGTCTTCCATATCTCCATTTTCTTTCTCCCACTGGACTCGATGTGAAAGCGCATCTATCAGCTCCGCATTTTTACAACTCACCCCTGTTTCTTCAGCAATTTCTCTCTTTAGAGCTTCTATTGGGGACTCTCCAAATTCAATCTTTCCCCCTGGAAGATCATATTTACCTGTATATGCACCTCTTGCCTTTTTAATCAACAATACTTTATCTTCTTTCATTATTAAGCCATAAACTCCGATATGTGTATGTTTATTCATATTAATTTGCTCCTTGTTCTTTTTTTCTTTAGTTCCTCTTATTTCTCAGTCTTTCATTATTTATAACATTTTCTTATCTATATTGGCAAGATGGTAATAGCATATCCTCCTGCTATTAGGCTCAGAATATTAGCTGTAAGCACGTATAAAAATGTTCTCCAACGACTATGCTCTTTAACATACCGTAAAAAAACAATGCTTTCAAATATAAATACAAATATTTCGCCAATAATTAATCCAAAGATCACATAGCTTGCTATTGGAGATTCTCCATTTAGCATTATATTTAAAGTGCCTTGGGAGAGTAAGTTAATTATAAGAAAAGCCAACCATGATATCTTCTGTCTATATCCAAAAAGCCAAAATATAACCGCTTCAATTATCAAAGTTAAAGTAATACGCAAAGATACTAATAGGATGGATCTTGATAGGGATTTTCCAGGTGTTAGAGTTTGCCGCCTTATATTAAGCGTATAGATATTATTATACGATCTTACAGGCTGATCTAATTTTATTTCAAAAGTACTATTACCAACGCTTATTTTCAGAACATAATTATCAATGCTTCTTAATTCACTTAAATAAAAAGTAAAATAACTTTCCGTAGCCTTATCTATTCTTCCTGCTATTGTATAAGTATCACCAGATTGAATACCTATTTCCAAATCCATTGGCGCATTAGGAACTATGATTAGAATGGAAGGTGGCTCCGCTGAATTCCCATAACATACAGGTGGAATAGTAAAAAAGAATAGAATAAATAGAAGCACAACCAACAATAGCTTGCATGACTTAATCATGCCCATAACCCCTTTGCTTTTTATTTGTTTTAATTTAAACTTTCTATGTGATTATCAGCCCTAAAGGATTTTCCCTATTTTCTTCTCCAACGACATTGGAATCACTTGACATACCTTTTGTTCTGGGTCTAAAATCTTATGGTTGACAACATTGATAGGAGGTAACAGCTATGAAAGGATATACCCACCTTGCCATTGGATTAGGAGCAGGACTGATTATGAAAGATACTATAGGTTTTGGGGGTGTTGTTATGACAGGATTAGGATCTTTGCTTCCTGATTTAGATCATCCCAGTTCAATACTGGGCAGAAGAATATTTGGTGCTTCCGCTCTAGGGTTAAAACACAGGGGGTGGATGCATTCATTATTGGGGCTAATAGTCTTTGCAACTCTTTTTTGGACTTTAAATCCCAAGTTTGTACCAGGTATTACTTTGGGTTATTTCTTACACTTATTGGCCGACACTCTAAATCCTGCTGGAATCCCATGGCTTTATCCCATTTCAAGAAAGAGAATGTATATTATCGGCATTCCATCAGGTAGTCCTTTGGAGTATATTTTTATACTTTGGCTTTTATACACTATCTTTGAAATGAGCTAAAACGTAATTTATTCCGATTTACCCTCTATTTGTCCCAATCAACAACTCTCTTACCAAGAAAAATATCCGGCTTTCCTAATCCATTGGCATCTGGCAAAACACCTATAATTTTAAATCCTAATTTTAAATAAAATTCATAGGGATGGCCCTTTAAATTTTTTATATCCCTAATTCTATCCAATAAATTATCATACAAGTTTACATTTGATAATGAAGTCATATTATTCTCATCATCGCTTCCCGCATAGATAGTAATTCCCCCTCTATTTCTTACCTGGTCTTCAAAATCCTTAACTAGCTGCCTTCCTATTCCTTTTTTCCTATGTTGAATGTCAACTACTAAAGGATGCAGCTCCCACACATACCCATTATATTGACTTATCCCGCCAATCAAGCCAATAACATTGTCATTTTCATCTATGGCAATTCGGCATATTCTATCTTCACTTAAACATTCTTTGACTTCTTCTAGTGCTGACTCTAAATCAGGCCATGCATTGGGCCAATTGTCTTTAAAGCCTTCTACTAGTAATTGGGCAGCCTGCAGTATATGCTTTTCATCGTCCTTTTTCATTGTTTTGATTCTCATAGCATTATCTCCCTACTAATTGAGTTAATACTCATATAACAGAACACTATTAAAGTAGTTAGCATTAGCCATATCTCCATAAAACTTAAGAAAAAAATTCTCGTAAAACCAATATTGCGCCTCCTATGATTGAGGAATCCCATCCTAAAGTAGACTTTTTCAAGGTGAGGTTTTGCTGTATAGTTACTAAACTTTTCTGCTTTATAGTTCTTTCTATTTCGCTTATAATACTGGGAAAACTCTCAATAACACCTCCACCTAATACAATTAGGTCAGGATTAAACAAATTAGCCATGTTTGCTAAGGCAGCACCTATAAATTGGCCGGCTTCTCCTATAATTTCACTTACAATCTTGTCTCCTTGTTCCAGTGCTTCAACAACGATATCTTTATCAATGTCGTTAATGTCCTCTACCAAAAACTTTATAGGTGAATATCCCATGTGGTCCTTGAGGGTATCTTTTATCTCTTGCAAAATCATAGGCAATGTAACATACACTTCAATACAGCCTTGATTCCCACATGTACACGTCCGTCCATTACTTACTACCTGTACATGTCCTAGTTCACCTGCAAAATCACTACCCCCTCTAAAAAGCTTTGAATCAATTATTATACCTGATCCAATGCTGCCGTAACCAAAGGATGCAAATATTTGGTTTTCTATATCTTGACCAACACCAAACCATTGTTCTGCCAAGGCCATACATCTTGAGCTGGTATCTAAAAATACTGGAGTATCAAATTTTTCACTCAGCAGAGGTACAATGGATACATTATCCCATCCACTTATATTTGGACAAAAAATTATCCTGCCTTGATTGCAGTCTACCATGCCACTTATACCAATTCCTATGCCCAACAACTTCCCCTTACCAAATTTTTCGATTATCTCTTCTATTTTGCCGTACAGTTCTTCTAAAGTGAGCCCTTTAGTGGGAACCCTACTATCCTTTACAGGAATTATTTCCTTTTGAACAATATCTCCGTTTATTTTCACAACTCCTATCTTAGCAGAAAAAGTTCCTATATCCACACTTATTATATAGGCATAGTTAGGATTTATACGTAAGGATACAGGCTTTCTACCACCAGTAGACTCAAGTTCTGCAAATTCTTCGACAACGCCATCAGCTATAAACTCTGAAACAAACCTAATTATTGTAGCAAGGCTCAACTCTGTTACCTCAGCTAAAATACTTCTAGAAATAAACTTACCCTTCCTATTGTAATCGAAAATTGTTTGTAATACTTTTCTCTTGTTTTCTGATTCATTTTTATATTTATATAGTTCCATAGGCAATCACCTTCCTTTAAGCTCCATTCGCCCTTTTAGCCCTAAATGTATTTATATTATAACGAATTAATTATCTACAAGAAAAGAGTATTATTCTTTATAATTTATAGCTTTATACAATTCATCGGATGAGGGTGGATCTAAAACATACTTTTCTCCATCCTGTATTACAAAAGGAGTTTTCCCATCAATTACCTTACCAATTACGGTAGCTAAAATTCCTGCCTTGGATAGCTCCTTGGTTAATTTTTCTCCTTCAGGCGAAACTATAATCATAGAACCGCTGGATATTAAACGTAAGGGATTGATGTTGAATATTTTGCATATCTCCCTAGTCTCCTTAGCTATTGGAATCTTATCTATATCTATCACCAATCCCTTGTCCATTGCCTTAGACATCTCCCACGCAGCACCCAAAATTCCACCTTCAGTGGCGTCATGCATAGCATGAGCTCCAAGTTTTCCTGCCAATAACCCTTCTCTTACTACGCTAATCTCCTCTATGAACCTACTTGCGTTATCTATGAAATCTTGAGAAAAATATTTAGCTAATATATCTTTTCGATCCATAGCTATAATTGCAGTACCTTCCAATCCTGCTTTCTTGGTTACCAATATGTCATCCCCGATCTGAGCCTTTCCAGGATGAACCAATTCCTCCTTAGCAATTTTACCTAAGGCTGTAACAGATACAACTACTTGATTTACTGCAGAGGTAATCTCTGTATGTCCCCCTATAATTTCTAAATCTAACTCATTGGCTGCTAGATTGGCGTCCTCCATTATGCTATGAATTTCTTCATACTGGGTATTAACTGGGGCTATAATAGTCACCATTGCTCCAATGGGTTTAGCTCCCGTAGTAACCACATCATTACAGGATATATGTATAGCCAAATAACCTATTTTATTGACCGCTCCAGTAATTGGATCAGTTGAAACAACACATACGTCATCTCCAAAATCAATAACACCGCAGTCTTTACCTATCCCTGGACCTACCAGGACTTCAGGACGTTTTTTTCCTATATTTTTATTTAAAAGCGCCTCCAGTAAATCGTTGGAAATTTTACCTATATTCATAAAAACCTCCAATTATTAATAGTTTATTTTGGACAATATACATTTATTGTATAATTCGACAAAATACTTACGGTAAATATAATACCACAATAAAACGCCTTATGGCTATTATTAGTACAAGGTATGGATAAATTTATAGGAATCCATAAATTCACCATTATTGCAGCTGAGTAACTGTCACTAAATTTAGCAAACACCCAATAGCCATTAAAAAAATATCCTCATAGATGAGGATATTCTAAAATTATTTTTTATAATTATTGAAAATCAAAAATTTTTCGCCGTAGCTCATCAATGGATGGATTATAGTCGTTGGTAGTATCTATATAAAAAGTGGGTATATCTAATCTGGGCTCATGGTATGAGCTTACTGTTAATTTAACTCCCTGCTTTGCCAGTTCAACCCCTTTATCTCCATGAAAGTATCCCCTCATTGGATTTTCTAACCCACGTTTTATAAATCTATCAAGAGCAAGTTTGCCATCCACCTTGCATATTAATATGATTAATCTACATTTTCCCTTAAGGGCCTCTAATTGTGGTTTCCACACTTTATGCTGAAATGCGGCTTCCGCTATTAAGGATACATTATTATCTATTAAGTTTGAAACAGTTCTAAAAAATATATCAGTCACAATTTTATTGGTATCCTTAGGCAGCTCACCATGGGGCTTCTGGAATGTATGTACATATCCTTCCTTTATCTCATCTCTACTTATTACTGGTAAAAATAATTCTTGACCAAGTTTTTTCGAAAATGTAGTTTTCCCTGAGCCCGGCCTTCCTGTAACAACTAACAGATATGGAAGCGGCATAACACTATCTCATTCCTTCCTACTAAAATCATCTACTTCATTATACCCTTGTTCCCCTAGCTTTTCCAATGGATTTAATTTATCTACTTCTGATAACCCTGTGATAAATATAATTTACATAAACACTCTACTACTATGACTTTCCTTTATTCCCTAGTTTTCAATAAAGAAGCAAATATCTAAGATAATGTTGCCTTTTTCATCTTGTGTTGTAAATCTAGGGCAGGCATATCTCTCAAAAAACCAGTAAGCACCTTGACTATCTGGTATTATTTTATATCCCTCTTTTAAACAGCTATCGGCACACTTGTGTTCTTGTCCATACACCTCATGTTCCTTACCATAAAGCCAAACTACACCTAAGTCCGATTCATTAAAATCCATAAAGGAATATCCATCAGGCACTTCTGTATTATTAGGACAAAACATACCTATCCAGTACTCAAAGGGATCCCCCTCTTTCCAACGCATAAGCCCAACATATGCATCCCCATCTTCATAGGCTGATTTGGGGTTACAGCTCTTTTCTAACACTTCAAACCATCCATTGGAAAACCATTCTGCCCACTGCTTTGCGAATCCGCCATTGACTCTATCCTTGTCCTCGTATTTTTTCCCAATGAAACGCATCGCCGGAACCGATTGTCTATAAGTTTTTATAATTTCAGTCATTTTCTCACACTCCTATTTTATATAATTTAATCATGAGCCAATTAAGTATAAGTACAATCAACTTTATGGTGTTGGGTACACACTTCATCAGACCATTAAATAATCTTCTTTTAAGACTGCGTACATCTTTACATCCCCAAAAGTACCATCTTTGCGTATCATATATTGCCTGAAGGTCCCCTCATATTTCATACCAGCTTTCTCCATAACTCTGCCAGAGCCAGGATTTAATACATCATGTTTTGCCTGAATTCTATTCACTCCAACCTCTAAAAATAAAAATCTAATAACCTCCTTCAGGGCTTCAGTGGTAATACCTTTATTCCAATAGGCTTTGCTTATACAATAACCAATCTCACAACGACGATCTTTATCACATAAGTCATTCACTCCTATTGAACCAATTACCTGGCCTATCTCCTTTAATTCAATTCCCCAATTATAAGTAATATCCTTTGAATATTCATTTACCCACATCTGGATTATTTGTCTGGTGACATCAATACTGCTATGAGGCCACCAAGTTAAATATTTAGTAACCTCATTATCATTTGCCCAATTATTAAACATATCTTCAGCATCTTCTAAGGTAAATCGTCGAAGTATTAATCTATGGGTTTCAAGTGTAACTGTCCCCTTGTGGTTTAGCATGTTATAGCCCCCTAAACTTTATTTGAGATTTTTGACCAGTCTATAAATGGTAAGAAACCTAGAGTAAATCTAATATTCCTTTAATAAATTTTTTTGCTTTTTTAATATCCTTATCATTTGGATGACCTTGTGATAATCTGCCAATAATACCAAAAAGCTTTTTATCAGTGAATTGCTGTGCAACAAAACTACCTTTGCAAGCAAAGCTACCCTTATTTATTGCTCCTTTAGATTCTAAAAGTTTAATTAGTTTTCTATTATAAAACTTTAGACCAACTCCGCTCGTTGAAAATACAAAAACATTTTTATGACGTAAATTCATGTTTTCCACTAATTTAAACAGCTTTGGTGACATGCTCTCCCTATACACTCCAGAAACAAATCCAATTAAGTTATAATCTTTTATATCAACATCATTTGCATCCTTTATATTAATTAACTCTGAACCAATCTCTTTAGCAAAACATTGTGCTATTTTTTCAGTATTACCTTTATAGCCAGAATAGTATATGATTAGGGATTTCATGAGTTATTTCCTCCAAAATATGTTTAGCATCTCTGAGGGGTCTACATATAAGAAGTATAAAATATGGTGTTCTTTAATTATTCTATATATGCATATAATATCCTTTTAATTTTATTTATTTTTTTATGGAATTTATGATTTTTTAATTCCCATTTAGGAATGAACTTCAGTCCTCTTTAAACCACCATTTTTTCTAAACTGAATGGGACTGAGACCCGTATATCGTCTAAATAAAATACTAAAATAATTTTGATTACTAAACCCCACAGACAAAGCTATATCTAATATTGAAGAATTCTCTTCAAGGAGCATACTTTTACTCTTTTCAATCCTGATCCGGTTTAGATATTCGGTAAAGGTTTTGCCAGTTTCCTTTTTAAATAGGGTACAAAAATAGGATTTATTAATATTAAGATAATTTATTACATCCTCAAGGGTAATATTATCATTATATCTAGAATCAATATAGTCTAAGGCCCTCTTTACATGGAAGCTATAGCCTTGCTTAAAAGATCTCCCATGATTTATATCCTTTTCAATAATGTTAAAAAGTGAAATCAGATTGCTAATCAAACATCTAGGCTTATAGGGTATACCCAAAGGATGATTTTTGCAGCATGTATGGGGTCCTAGTATGACCAAGCCTTTATACATATTTTTAGGATCAATATAAAAAGCAGTAAAACATATATTATGTAAACAAGACACTATTACCTTATTTTCTACTCCATTCTCCTGAAACTCTTTTATTGCCCTTTCATAAATATTATTATCATCTAACATTCCCATGAATTTACCTGTATATCCCGATGAACTTATGATGCTTCCATCAGCTTTAAAAGCAATAATAGGCAGGTTTGTAATTATATAAAATCTTTCCATTATCTCTGCAAGCCTGTTAAACATTTTAGCATCCCTCTTATTCTCCAAAAATATAGTTATAAAAATATAAATATGGTAATACAACCAGCATAAGCTCTCTGGTATATTACTTGATAGTGATTCTCATTCTCAATTATACCACTCTATAAAATATTAGGCAAATAACATTGAACGAGGAGCTTATGAAGAAAAGATATTTGATTTTAATATTAATTTTATTATCCATAGTGTCCCTCTTCGTAGGGGTTAAAGAAATAAGTCTGCAGGACATATTAAGTTTTAACAATGAAGGACTGCAAGTAATGCTGCTTAGTAGAATTCCACGGTTAATAAGCATTATAGTTGCAGGTATGGGGATGAGCATATCGGGGCTCATTATGCAGTCTATTAGCCGAAACAAATTCGTATCCCCTAGCACTGCAGCAACCATGGATTCAGCTAAATTAGGGGTATTGATATCTTTGTTATTATTTACCAGCTCAAGGCCTCTGCATAAAATGCTGATATCCTTTATTTTTGCCATAGCAGGAACTCTTTTATTTATGCAAGTACTAAAAAGGATAAAATTCCAAAACGCTATTTTTATTCCCTTAGTGGGCATTATGCTGGGTAATATAATCGATTCTGTAACCACCTTTTTTGCTTACAAGCTTAATATGATCCAGAGCATCTCAGCCTGGCTTCAAGGAGATTTCTCTATGATCATTAAGGGTAGATACGAGCTTTTGTATATCAGTATCCCCCTTTTAATAGTAGCCTTCCTATATGCTAATAAGTTTACTATAGCAGGTATGGGTGAAGATTTCGCAGCCAATCTGGGACTTAACTATGACAGGGTGATTAATGTAGGAGTTAGTATAGTAGCCTTAATATCTTCATTAGTGATAATTACAGTGGGCAGAATCCCTTTCCTAGGCCTTATAGTGCCCAATATTGTAACCATATTCCAAGGGGATAACATAAGGAAAAACATATTCCATACTGCCCTATTGGGATCTATCTTCCTCTTATTCTGTGATATTATTGGGCGAATAATTATATACCCCTACGAGATCCCTATAAGTCTCACAGTCGGAGTAATAGGTAGTGTTATCTTTCTTGTCTTATTAGTTAGGGGGAATCGTTAATGGTCAGAAAAAAGTATCTATGGCTTCTGGGGATCTTATCTATAGGACTTATTTTGTTTTTTGTCTTCTGGGGACTTAGCAGCAGCAACTGGAAATATTTTTTATCCTTGAGAATTCCAAAGGTTGCGGCATTGATAATTACAGGAGTAGCTATAGCCTTTTCCACTTTGCTCTTTCAGACTTTAACTAATAATCGAATATTGACACCCAGTCTATTGGGATTGGACTCCCTGTATATGCTAATACAAACTCTCGTAATATTTGTCCTTGGCTCAACCAGCCTTATTCTAATAAATAATAAAATAAATTTTTTCATATCTGTTGGTTTGATGCTGATATTTTCTAGTCTACTTTTTAGAACTCTTTTTAAAAGAGATACCAGCAATATCATGTTTTTTCTACTGTTTGGGCTAATACTAGGTACTTTCTTCCAAAGCCTAACTACCTTTATGCAAATGATGATGGACCCTAATGAGTTTTTGCATATTCAGGATAGGATGTTTGCCAGCTTTAATCATGTTAACACTGATATTCTACTTATTGCTTTTATAGTCATCTCAGGCCTTGTGCTTTATTCCATAAAATACTTTAAACTATGGGATGTTTTGTCCCTTGGAAGGGATCATGCCATAAATCTGGGAGTTGATTATCATAAATCCATAAGAAATATGGTGGCTATTGTAGCTGTATTGGTCTCAGTTTCTACTGCTCTAGTTGGTCCCATTACCTTTTTAGGATTGCTAGTTGTAAATCTAGCTAGAGAGTTTTTAAAAACCTATGAACACAAATATTTGTTTATTGGCTCAACCTTAATCAGCATTGTAGCCCTATTGGGCGGCCAGCTATTAATTGAAAGAATATTTAATTTTAGTACTCCCATTAGCGTGGTCATAAACCTTATTGGCGGAGTTTACTTTTTATATCTATTGTTAAAGGAGAATGTAGCATGATAGAGATTCGTAATGTAGTAAAACAATATGGGGAAAAAAAAGTTCTAGATAATGTCTCCACTGTGATTAATAAAGGAAAGATTACTTCCTTTATAGGTCCCAATGGCGCAGGCAAAAGTACCCTCTTATCTATAGTAAGTCGCTTGATACCTAAAAATAGTGGAGAGATAATTATTGACGGCAAAGCTTTAGAAAACTGGCAAAACAATCAATTAGCCAAAAAACTTTCTATACTTAAGCAATCTAATCACTTAAATATTAAACTTAAAATTAGGGAATTGGTAAGCTTTGGCCGTTTCCCCTATAGCAATGGCTACTTAACAAAGGAAGATGAAATCTATATAGATCAAGCTTTGGACTATATGCAGCTTAAAGATATTCAAGATATGTATTTAGACCAATTAAGTGGCGGCCAAAGGCAAAGGGCCTTTATTGCCATGGTCCTGGCTCAAAATACTGACTACATTCTACTAGATGAACCCCTAAATAACTTGGATATAAAACACTCCGTTGAGATCATGAAAATGTTGAGAAATCTGGTGGATGACCTAGGTAAAACTATAGCTATTGTTATCCATGATATTAACTTTGCTTCCTGTTATTCCGACCATATTGTCGCCTTAAAGGATGGCAAAATTGTAGATGAAGGGGACATTGATAGGATAATCCATAAAGATTTACTAGGAGAAATATATGATATGGAGTTTAGCATAGCTGACGTCAACAATATGAAACTTTGTGTGTATTATTAGTAATTATCTAAGAGAGGTGTATAAAATGAAGAAAACATTAAAATTAGTTATAGCGTTATCACTAATAATTTCTATATTTAGTCTTGCTGCCTGTGCTTCTAATCCAGAAGCAACAACTGAAAAACCTACATCTCAAGAGAATACCGCCAACTCCCAGGAAAATTCATCCAATTCACAAGAGAATAGGTCTGATTCACAGGAAGATGTATCCAGCTCACAAGATGATATCTCCCTCACCATAAAGCACCAGCTAGGTGAAACCACTATAGAAAAAAAGCCTGAGAGGGTTATAGTCTTTGATTACGGAGTATTAGATACAATAGATTATATTGGTGAAGATATTGTTGGCTTACCAAAGCAGTCCCTACCTCCTTTCCTAGACAAATACAATGATGACAAATATACCGATGTAGGTTCTCTGAAAGAGCCTAATTTGGAAACTATTTTTGAACTTAATCCAGACCTAATAATTATTTCCGGCAGACAAGCTAGTCTATATGAGGAATTTGAAAAAATTGCTCCTACATTGTACTTAGAATTTAAAGGTGAAGATTTCTTAAACTCCTTCAAAAATAATCTAACCATCCTCGGACAGATATTTGGCAAAGAGGAACTACTGGCTCAAAAGATTGAAAACATAGAGAAAGAAATCAATGACTTACATGAATTAGCTTCATCCAACTCAGCCACTGCATTATTTATTATGGCTAATGACGGCAGCTTAAGTGTCTATGGCGCCGATTCCAGATTTGGCATTATTCATAACGAGTTTGGATTAGCCCAAGCCGATGAAAACATAGAGGCTAGTACCCATGGCCAGAAAGTTACCTTTGAATATATTCTTGATAAGGATCCCGACTATCTTTTTGTATTAGACAGAACCGCTGTTGTGGGTGGTGAGACCTCTGCACAGCAAGTGATGGATAACGACTTTATAAAATCCACCAAAGCCTACAAAAATAATAACATAACTTACCTAGATCCCTTTGTCTGGTATGTGGCATCTGGTGGAATGACAGGAATAGAGACAATGATTAATGAGGTACAATCCGCTATAAGCAAATAAAATAATCCTTGCCTAAATTTTGGCAAGGATTACTTTATTATACTCATTATATTTTTGCTACAACTCTTACCATTGACGCCTCAGCTTTTATCTTTAAAGGAAAAGCTATCACCTCAAACTTATCTACGTATAATAATTTCCATAAATTAGTCAGGTTTTCTATTATAAGAATACCGTGTTCAAAAAGCTTTTTGTGAATTTCAAATGGATATCTATCAGGTGATGGAAAATCTATTCCAATCATTTTTATTTTTTTATGGATAAAAAAATCAGCTAATTCTTTAGCTATTACAGGATGTTTGGTATAATACTCTTCTGTACCATACTTATAATCATAATTTGTGTATAGTAAAACTATGTCATTCTCAGATACTTTATCCAAATATTCTTCTTTATATTTAATTATATCTTCATTTCTCACATCAAGCAAACAGCCTTGGCCTACAAAAGTATCTAATGCTATTTTATCTATTGTTATCTTACTATTAGTTAAATGCATGGGCGTATCAATGTGAGTACCAGCATGCATACCAATTTCCAACCTAAAGCTATTATATTCATCACCTTCTAAGAATTTTTCTTGATAAAGCTTTACAGGTCCATCACCAGGATATATGGGCATACCATCAATAATGTCATGACTTAGGTCTATATATTTAGCCATTAATCTATCACTCCTACCCATTACTTTATTATCTGTTATATATTTTCTATACCCTCATAAATAATCCTTTTATTCTACAAACCTTATGGTAATCTCTAATATGCTTGTATCAAAATCTTACAAAATCCCAAGATTTATGAACTTTTAATAAATTTAATTGTTTACAACAGCATATATATGTATAATTAAAAATATAAGACTTAACATACTTTTGGAGGATTTAATATTGCATAATGCTAGAATTTTGGTTGACGCTGATGCTTGTCCTGTTAAGGATATAATTGTCAAAGTAGCCAAAGAATTTAATTTAAAGGTGATAATGTTTACAGACACCAGCCATATAATAGAAGATGGGTATTCTCAAGTTATTACTGTATCCCAAGGAAAGGATGCAGTAGATATTGCCCTTATTAATCAAACCCAAAAAGGTGATATTGTTGTTACCCAGGATTATGGAGTAGCAACCATGGCTTTGGGCAAGCAAGCCTATGCAATTAATCAAAACGGTCTAATCTATAATGAAGCTAATATTGATAGGTTGTTGATGGAAAGATATATTGCCCAAAAAGTAAGAAGAGCAGGAGGCCGAACTTATAATCCTAAAAAGCGTAGTGAAAAAGCCAACATTGATTTTGAAAGATCTCTTAGAAAACTGTGTAAAAGTATCCTAAATATGTAGGATATAAGATAAAGCTATATAAATCATTTTTTGAAAGGAGATTTTATCTTATGAACGGTAAAAAGATTACATGGATAGTTATAGGAGTGGTAGCCCTATTCCTTATTTTTAACTTAGTGGGAAGCTACAATAGACTAGTAGATTATAGTGAAGATGTAAACAATAAGCTTAGCGAAATCGACAATCAATTGCAGCGTAGAAATGACCTAATCCCCAATTTAGTGGAAACTGTAAAAGGCTA
>Ga0209537_1000165_pt1 | contig 76324 bp, 73 predicted proteins | sample BioPla4DNA1_FD_187698 | JGI IMG/M metagenome (GOLD analysis project Ga0209537, IMG submission 187698) | Biogas fermentation microbial communities from Germany - Plant 4 DNA1 (SPAdes) (version 2) | ecosystem: Engineered > Bioreactor > Anaerobic > Digestate | place: Bielefeld, North... | reverse complement strand
TCATTTTCTCTTGTTGACATATATTAATTTATTTATTATATGGCATACCACTACCAAATATATAGTATATTATTATAGTTGATTTTTTTCATAAAAGTAAGGTTAACTTTGATATAATATAAGAAATGGAGGTGGGATAGAAGCTATGAGTAAAAGATATTTTTTATGATTTTATTTGCAATAGATGTAGGAATAAGGTGGGATAGAAGCTATGAGTAAAAGATATCCCAAAAAAAGAAGTATGGGAGAAAGACTATTTACTACAGTTTGCTTGCTTGTTTTTGGATCTGCTATTGGTTATGTAACCTTTAATAGAGATAAGTTAAATATGAATGCACTTCTTCATAAAAATCAACAGGAAGAAAGGCAAGTGCCTGATAATAAGGAGGATGAAGCTACAGAGCCTGTAGATGTAACCCCTACAGAGCAATACATATCTGCTTATACTGGCCTTGAACTTACAAAGGAAAGCTATAATAACATTCCTTTTATGGTTATAGTAGAAAATTCAAGACCTGCCAGACCTCAGTCCGGCCTATCAGAAGCAGATATTGTTTATGAAACTATGGCTGAAGGTGGCATTCCTAGGTTTATAGCCTTATTTCATTCCAATAGTCCAAAGGAAATAGGTCCAGTAAGAAGCGCCCGTCCGTATTTTTTAACTATAGCAAAGGAATATGACCTACCTTTTGGTCATTGTGGCGGTAGCCCTGCTGCATTAGAAGCAATTCAAAAGGAAAAGCTTATGAGCATGAATGAATTTGCTTATGGTGGATACTATTGGAGGGATAATTCAAGAAAGGCCCCTCATAACCTATATACTTCTGCAGATAAGATTAGAAGACTAATAGAAAATAAGAACTATGTAAAACCAGCCACTGCTTCCTTAAAATTTGATAAGAGCTATTGGGAAAAAAGCCTGAGCCCTGCTAGAAATATAACCATGAAGCTCAGTGCATATTACAATACCTCCTACGAGTTTAAGGATGACCTTTATTATAAGTATATGGATGGAGAAATTTCAGTGGATAGACCTACCAACGCCAATATAACCGCTGCCAATATTGTAGTGCAAATCACTGATATAAAAACTCTTAGTGATGGCCGTCTTGAAATAAGACTTATTGGACAAGGTAAAGGTTATGTTATCAGCGGTGGCAAATATATGGAGATTACTTGGCTAAAGGCTGACGAAAAATCTCCTACTATTCTAAAGGATGCTGAAGGTAATGTTGTAAGCCTATCTCCAGGAAACACTTGGTGGCATATAACTGATAATAAATTGCAAATTAGCTTTCAATAGTCCCCCTGAGAAATAACTGCAGGAATAATTGTGCTCTATTAAATGCACAATAATTCCGAGGTGATTTCAAATGAAGGGAAAAGTAATAGATAAAAATCTAACAGAAGCTTATATTGCACTAGAAAATGGCGATACCATGGATATTTCCATAACACGTCTACCTAAGGATGTAAAACTAGGCGATACTGTAGACATCCCCATAAATAATCCTACAATAACAAATGATAGATTTGTTGACTTTTTTTAATACTTAGTCTACAATATAGATTAATAATTGCATATAGCTTTTTGCTAGGGGTGCCTTGGGCTGAGAAATGGTTATAAGACCATTAACCCTCATACCTGATCTGGTTAGTACCAGCGTAGGGAAGCAAGATATGAACATATTACATGTAAGTATATTGCCGCACCTATGGGTTGCGGTTTTTTTATTTTACTTTTAAAGGGGGTTTTAATATGTCTAACTTTTTTCAACAAATTATAGACAGTCTTAAAGATAGCTTGAAGAACATAAAGGAGATTAACCTGCTAGAAAACTTTAAGAGCATATTTACTGAACCACTAGGTATATTAACAGTGGTAGCCTTATTAATAATAATGTTAGTTCTAATCAGAGTTAAAAAGATTAAATTCTCTGCAAGGCTATTGGCACAAATCAGCTTAATGCTAGCTCTTACAATAATTTTAGATTCCTTCAAGATTTACAGATTACCTCAAGGCGGTAGTATCACTCTTGGAAGTATGCTACCTATCTTCTTGCTATCCCTTTGGTATGGCCCAGAAATAGGTATGTTAACAGGGTTCCTCTTTGGTGTTATTTCTCTGATTTTAGGACCCTATATAGTTCATCCAATACAATTGCTTCTAGATTACCCTTTGCCTTATTTGGCCCTAGGTACCGCTGGTTTCTTTAAAAATAAGAAGTATTTAGGTGTTTCTGTAGCTATAGTGTTAAGATTTTTATGTCATGTAATATCCGGGGTAGTATTCTTTGCTGAATACGCTGCAGAAAGCGGTTACTCCTCTGCCCTTTGGTACTCCATTGTTTACAATGGCAGCTTCTTAATCTTTGATGCGGCTATATGCGTACTGTTGCTTGCACTGATTCCCGTTGAAAGATTGGGAAAAATAGCTTCTAGCCAATACCAAGTTGTTGGAAACAAATAACAGGAGTCTACGTCATTGGCCAACGGTCTGCGGCTAACGACCAACGGTCAGTGGTAGCAGTGAGCTACTAGCGTTTGGCGACTGGCGGCCGGCGGCTAGCGGCTAGCGGCTAGCGGTTGGCGTCTGGCATCTAGCGGTTAGCTACCAGCTGTCTCCGTCTAATATCTTATACCTTATATAGCTTTTTTCTGTATGTTGCTTTGTTTTAAAGAAGTGTTGACGAATGTATATTTGTGCTTGTCAACCTTTATGCTTGTCTACTTTCCATCAACACCTTTTTGAAACAAAGCCACATAGTGTTAAGAAGATATATTACAGAGATGTACAAACTGCTTTCTGCCATCAGTGAATAGCAAGCGAGATCCTTTGCAAGAAGGCGGCTGTCGCCCACCAACTGTAAGTGGCCAGCGACTAGCTGCCAACATCAACTGGCCATACGGAATCCATATGGTAACAGCAGGCCGTCAACCATTAGAGCTACTACGTATCGCAACATAGAGAATAAATAAAAAAAAGATAGCCCTTAAAGTTGGGTTATCTTTTTTTGCTTTTATTCTATTTCGATGGCGTTTACAGGGCAGCTGCTTTCGGCCTCCTTTGCGCTGTCTTCAACTTCTGAAGGAACTTCATCAACAATTGTTCCTGCTTTTCCGTCATCCTGCATTTCAAAAACCTCTGGACATATAGAAGGGCATAAGCCGCATCCTATACAAGTATCCTTATCTACCTTAGGAATCATTATAACACCTCCAAAGCTTTCCGTAATTAAAGTTACAACTATATTCTATACAATTTTACTAATTATATTCTTATATTTAGAAGTATTAAATATATATCTTTCTACCTCTCCATTTTCCATGGCTTCTGTTAGGTCTATATCTATAGGCAATTCTTCTATTAGTGGAATGCCAAGATAGTTAGCCTGCTCTTCTGGGCTTTTCTTGCTAAAAACTCTTATTTTTTCTTGACAGTTGCCGCATTGAACATAGGACATATTCTCTACTACTCCCATGATAGGTATATTAAGCTTTTGAGCCATTATAACTACCTTTTTAACTATCATAGACACCATGTCCTGTGGTGTAGAAACTATCATTATTGAGTTTAAAGGAAAGCTTTGCATAACGGTTAGGGCTATGTCGCCGGTTCCTGGAGGCATGTCTATTAATAAGTAATCTAATTCTCCCCAGTTAGTATCAGAAAACATTTGGTTGAGTACTCCGGTGATTACAGGTCCTCTCCAAATAACAGGCTGATCCTCTACTTCTGTTAAAAAGTTGAGGGACATAATTTTTATGCCGCTTTTGCTTGTAACAGGCTGGAATATAATTTGGTTAGGGTTATCTCCAGGGATGCCAGTAGCTCTTTCCTCCTGCAGGCCAAAAAATCTTGGCATAGAAGGGCCAGTGATGTCTGCATCTAATACCCCTATCTTGTAGCCTTGTTTAGTTAATTCTAAAGCAGTAAGACCTGTTATGGTAGATTTACCTACACCGCCTTTACCGCTAATTACACCAATTATATTTTTAATATTCCCATGGGTTGGAGTTAGTTTTGAGCAAGAATTTTGTTTTTTTGAATTGCAGCTATCCTTAACTCCACAAGTATCACAGTTTCCCATAAGGTCACGTCCTTTCTAAAACTTATTGGGCTTAGTGTTGGTGACATTAATATTCCATTCTCCATTTTCATGGACATTACTAATATAATACTTTGTTTCGCTCTTGTCTATCCTATCATATACGGTAATTATAGCCTTATAGACCGTTGTCTTGTATCCTTGTGTCTTTATCGTAACTAATACGTCAAATTCCTCGCTATTATTATCAACAACCTTTGCTGAACTTAGAGTTTTTGATAAATCATCTTTAAATTCTTCTATTTCTGTAGAAAATAGGTACTTTGCTCCCTCTACATCCTGAGATAGATCTATACCTACCTTATCACTATTAGCTGTTATATCCTTACGGTAGATATTCAGAAATTGAATTATGGAACCATAGTAGGTCACCTTAAACTCTCTAGGAGCTCTATAATTCCATAGGTTTCTAATAATATCATGGTCAATTCTCTTAGAAACGATGTATACTGAATCATCATTATATAAGTTTCCATAATCGTTTTTATCTAGACCTGTTATGTAATTAAATTTGTGGACTATACCACCTTCATGTATCTCAAATATATAATCTGGTTGCAGCTCGGACTTTTCATCAACCTTCTTAGCAGTAGATAGTATGTCATACAAATCTCCTATGGTGCTTTTATCCGTTACTATAAATCTAAAGCCTTGATCTCTGGTGCTTTGAATAATTATTTTGTCTGCCTTGCCTTCCTTAATATATTCAAAATCCTTATTAATTAAGCCCATTCTTAGTTTTATATCATCTATCTTTTGACAGCCAGTAGTTGAAAATAACATGATTAATATCGTAAAAAAAATAGATATACTTTTATATACTCTTTTCATAAGCTACAGTTGTAGATACAACTCCTCTCCTTTCAATTAATATGAGAAAATTAAAAGAGAAGCATGATGCTTCTCTACTCTTACATTAAATTATAATACTTGGGGGATATTTAATCAACATTATTGACCTTTTTCATAGGTGCTAACAATAGCATCAAAGATGGCCGGCATATTTTCCTTATATTTATCACTAGGAACAAAGAAGGCCATTCTAAAAAAGCTTTTCCCATTATCTATAAAGTATTCACTAGCCTTGATGTCCTTGCCTGAAGAGGTTTTTGCATTATATGTTAGCAAATAGGCCTTGTAATCCTTAATAGTAATAGGTTTATACTGATAATTACTTATTTGATCCGGTTTATAGGCACTAGATTTACTACTTTCAATAAAGCTCTTTAATTCCTTGCCCTTTGAATTCCAAAGCTGAACAAAACCATGGATATTGCCATTGGTATACATAAAATTATTATGATAAAGAATATCTCCGCCACCTAAATCCTGCTTTGATGTTTCCCAGCTATCGGGAAGCTTATATGTTAAACCACTATTTTCAATAGTATATTGCTTTAAATTTGCAAAGCCATTTTGAATTAGTACTGTGGTTTTCAATCTGTGGCTTAGACTTGTCTCTATTCCTACCAGTACCAGCATTAGGCCTAATATTATGATAGTTACTCCAAGCCTCTTTCTATTTAATATAATTACACTCATACCAACACTTTCCCCTTCTCAGTACTATTGGTAAATTATATTAGAAGCTGGAGAAAAATATAACCTATACTGCTGATTAATTTGCTATTTTCTGGCTGGAACCACTACCGTTGAAGTCTTAAAGTCATAGAACATGAGCCAGTAACCTAGCTGTTCTCCTCTAGTATCTGCCTCATTTTCAGATACCCAGGTAACAAAGCCAGTTTTACCACCATAGGGCTGGTCGTAAATATTCCTTGTGCCTGGTATACCATAAACAATATATTTCATATTTCCATCCTTATCATATTTATAGCCTAATAAATAGTGTTTATATTTGCTTATATATGGGTAATAGCTCATCATAGGATAATATATTATGGTGTACTTATTATAATCAGACACACTATTCATATCCTGCATGCTTTCTACCTTAACCCTATACCAATTGCACCTTTTAATCTCTGTGCATATATCATCAACCTTCTCAAAGTCCTGAGCTAGTTTTCTAAAGAACTCGCCTACAGTACCTAAAGGATATTCTATCTCCTCCTGTACCTTATCATCTAAAACCCTTGACTCATCTAAAATAGTCTTATCTTCTTCCACTGGCTCCTTCTTTATTTCAGATTCTTCCTCAGGCTTCTGAGTATCATCCTTTACACTCTTCTTCTGGCTACCTTCCTCTTTTAATTCTTCTCTTACCTTTTCTTCTAATTCCTTCTTAACCTTCTCTTCTATTTCACGTCTTACCTTTTCTTCAATTTCTCTTCTGATTTTCTCCTGAAGCTCCTGTCTTGCCTTTTCTTCCATAAGCTCCTTTAGGCTTTCTTTTTCTTCATTACTTAGTCCTTCCTCGAGCTTTTGACCTCCACTTTCATTTACTTTCTCTATATTATTGGTCTTACTCTCTTCTTCCTGCTTATCCTTCAATTGCTTTAATTCTTCAATTTTTCTTTCATATTCCTCAAAGGCCTTTGGATTTTCAGGAGCTTGCTCTACTTTGGGCTCTTCCTTTTTAGTATCTTGAGCCTTTTTCTCTACCTTTTCTGTTTTTTCTTCAGATGCAGTATCTTTTCTATTTTCACTAACCAATGGGAAGCTTCTCCAATCTGATGGTGGATCAGCTGCAGCAAAACCGCTCATTACTGATATAATTTTACTGCCATCCTGCTTAATTATAGCTGCACCGGTCACTACATCTATAGGTAGACTACTACCAGCTATATTATTAGTGTTATATTCGTATGTTATCTCCGCTCTACCATACTCATCTATGTTCATTTCACCAAGATTGATAATCTTTTTTGTATCCTTCTTGCTGCATATTAGAACCATATAGTAGGGCTCTAGTTCCTTTTTTATATTCTGTACATAATAGGTTATTTTGCACTTATCACTTTTTGTCTCCAATTTAGTATAACCGGAAGGCAGTTTATCAGAAGATACCGAATAACCATTCTCGTCCTGCTGTAGTATTATAAAATATCTGCTATATCCTTTTTTTTGCGCCACCGTATTATCCCTCCACAATATTATTCAATATAATATATGAGGGACAATTATAAAAGTGAACATATATGTGAAATTTTATTCATATGCTTTAATTTTATCTGATAGTTTAGCAAACTCTTCAATGGATAGAGTTTCCCCTCTCCTCTTAGGATCAATGCCTGCTTCCTCAAAGGCCTTATATAAATTTTCCTTGCTTATGCTTAAATTTTTCAAGGAGTTAGAAAGGGTTTTTCTTCTCATATTAAAGGAATCTCTTATAATATTAAAGAACAATTTCTCATCCTGTACCTGTACCCTAGGAGCCTGTAGCTTCTCTAGCTTTATAACTATAGAATCTACCTTAGGCTGAGGAATAAAGGAGGCTGGAGATACCTTTCTTATAATTTCTGTATGGCAGTAATACTGCACTAATAAAGAAAGGGAGCCATAATCCTTTCCACCTGGAGCAGCATTCATTCTCTCTGCCACTTCCTTTTGAATCATGATGGTTAAGGATTTAAAGGGATATCCTCCTGTAAGTAAGCTAATGATAATTGGAGTAGTTACATAATAAGGAAGGTTAGCTACTAGCTTAACGCTTTTTTCTTCCCCAATGATTTCATTAAAATTCACCTTTAGAGCATCTTCATTTATAAGGGTAAAATTATCAAAGTCCTTTAGTTCCTCCTGTAAAATGGATATTAGGCTTTTGTCTAATTCAATGGCACACACAGCCTTAGCCTTTTTTAGCAGTTCTCTAGTTAAGGTTCCCACTCCAGGTCCTATTTCTATAACAAAGTCCTCTTTGTTAACCTCTGCTCCCTCAACTATATCCCTAACTACAGTATTGTCTATTAGGAAATTTTGTCCTAGACTTTTTGTAAATTTGAAACCATATTTTTTTACAATATCTTTAGTACTATAATTATCCATACTTATCTTTCTCCACTTCCTATATTATCTATCTGTTTTATAGCTTGAACAAACTCCTCTTTGCTTATTCCAAAACTATTGAGTCGGGATAAAAAGGCTGCTGTATTACCATAACCTATGCCTAGTATCTTGCCAAGCCTTGCTCTTCTTCTGCTTGCTTCATCATTGCCAGTAAGCCTAAAGAAAAACATATCCTGCATGCTAAATTCCTCTCGCCTTTCCTTAGTCTCACAATGAGCCTTATTTAAGGCGTCGATTATGGCCTGGGGAGAAGCATTTTCTACGCCTATATCCCCTTCCTTGGTTCCTTCCTCACGGGATATATAGGCATGTTTTATTCCTTCAACTCTTTTGGATATAATCTTTCTAATTTTTTCACCAGCAAAGTCTGGATCTGTAAGGACTATTACCCCTTGCCTAGCTTGGGCTTCTTTAATCTTATTAATAACCTTGCTATTTATACCAAAGCCACCTACCGCTATGACTTCTGCCTCTACCGCTCTTTTAACAGCAGCTACATCATCTCTTCCTTCTACCACTATTACTTCCTTAATCATCTTACCTCCACTTAGTATAGCAACACTTAAATTTATTTATAATATAATATATTATATTATTTCCTCTTAAAAAGTAAAATAGAAGCCAAAGGGCTTCTATTTCAAGATATAAACATTCTTATACTTTACTCCCCATTGTAGAGCCTCACTATGACTTGGGAAATAAACATCAATTTTATTTCCCTTGATAGCTCCACCGGTATCTTCCGCTATGGCCAATCCATAGCCTTCTACATATACCTTTGAACCTAGGGGAATAATCCTTGGATCTACAGCAATGGTACTGTAGCCATTAGGATTTCTTTTTGCTTGAGTTCCCATAGCAGTTCTGTTATATCCAGGACTAGAACTATCCTTACCTGTACAGGACTTGCATGGGCAATAGGCTGTAGCCTTAACTCTTATAACACTTTTGTAAGTCAATTGGTCACCACCACGGTTGAGGCTTAATATTCCAAGAGTTCCTTGTAGCAAGACTTTTTTAACAGGTTCCTTAGTAACAACATTACTTATAACCTCACGGGAAACCTCTTTCCCGTCCTCATAAACTACTCTCGTAGTAATTTCTCTTTCACCAGTTTGTCCTTCTTGAATTGTCTTTGTTACATTGCTTGCTAAATTAGGATCTTTTCTGATTTCTGTGGAATATTCAATATTTTGCTGCTCCTTCACCAATTGTGAAGTTACCCTTGTGATTTTTATATTCATACCGTCAGTGATGGCCTGAGTCCTTGGAGGATTAACCTTATCGGACTCATTTACTGTGATTCCTTCTGCTATTAGCATGTCCTCAATGTTGTCTTCTGCAGTTTGGAGCTGCAGGGTTTTTCCATCAACCATAACATTGACGTTCACAGCTCTAGTTATTACAACTTTATCTCCATCATTTACTTCGCTGTCTAAACCGGGTATGATTTTATCCTTTGGTCCTACAGTTATTGCACTTCTTTCAAGAGTCTTTCTTAAGCTTGAAGAATATGTTACTATTTTCCTTTCCTCTCCGTCTACAATAACTGTAATTTCTTTTTTCAAGTTATAAATTATTGTGAAACATCCTATTATCAATAGAACCAACAGAAATGTTGATTTCGGACCAACGGAAAAAAACTTAGATATTCTGTTTTGTAATGTTTCCATTATTTTTTTCCTCCCTTTTTACAGAAGCAAAGAAACTCAAAAAAATCAATGCTGCTTCTGTCTGTATTGCGACTGTCCTAATGCAACCCTGTGCATATGAAATATAATAATATATATGATACCTATTTATTAATTCACAGTCTCACATACAGCGGGATATATATTCACCCGGTTAAAGTGAATACAATTAATTATATGACCATATTCTTAAAAAATATACATGGATTGTGCAATAATTCCACTTAGTAGTTTCTTTTACATTTTACACCATTTTTATAACTTTAGCAAGTTTTTTATATTTTGCCTTGTTGCATCACAAACCTCTAACTGAGACAATCCCTTTATTTTTGCTATTTCTTCTATTATGTATGGGATGTAGTCTGATCGATTTCTTTTTCCCCTAAAAGGTGTTGGAGCCATATAAGGACAATCAGTTTCTACTAGCAATCTATCCATAGGTACCTCTTTTACTACCTCTACAATTTTCTTGGCATTTTTAAAGGTTACTACCCCAGTAATGCCAATATAGTAGCCCTCCTTTAGGCATTGTCTTGCAAATTCAACGCTGCCAGAAAAGCAATGAACTACCCCTTTCACCTCAGGAAATTCCTTAATTATAGTTAAGGTATCCTCGTGGGCTTCTCTGTCATGGATAACTACTGGTAAGCTAAGCTTCTGCGCAAGGGCCATCTGCTTTCTGAAAGCCTCCTTTTGCACATCTCTTGGAGGGTTTTCATCCCAGTAATAATCTAGACCTATTTCTCCTATAGCTCTAACCTTATCACTGCTAATAGCCATGTGTTCAATTTCCTGCAAAGCACTGTCATTAAGCTCATAAGCATTCTCCGGATGAATGCCTACTGCAGCATAAAAGAAATCATATTCCTTTGCTAGCTTAAAGGAAGTTCTTGCTCCATCTAAGCTGGAGCCGCAATTTAAAACTCCAACTACACCAGCCTTATGTATTTCCTCAATAACCTTTTCTCTATCTTCATCAAACTGCTGGTCATCATAATGAGCATGAGAATCAAAAATTTTAAGTTCCATGACTATCACCCCGATTTTTTATGTGTAAAACTTTGAAGCTTTGCACCTATGATATAATAACCTTAAACTTCAAAAAACACAAGGCAATTTTTACCACGCACTCTAAAACCCCCTATTTATGCCCCTTCCATTGGTTCTTTATTTCTTTATACAGAGTATAATTATCATATTTTTAGTTACACTATAACTGGGGAATATAATACCCCATGCATTTTCTTATTTTTAGGAGGTTTTTTAAATGGAAGGTACAGTAAAATGGTTCAACGCTCAAAAAGGATTTGGTTTTATCACCACCGATGATGGAAAGGATGTTTTTGTTCACTATTCCAGCATAGAAAGTGATGGCTTTAAATCCCTAGAGGAGGGCCAAAAGGTAAGTTTTGATATCACAGAAGGTGATAAAGGCGAGCAAGCCACAAATGTAAGAAAAATATAAGCTTATTTCTTGGCACATTAAAAGGAGGCAAGATTTTTCTTCTCGCCTCCTATTTTTAACTATCCTCTGGTTTTTCTGAGTATAAAACGCCATCCTTATACCAGACCTCTCCACTGACTCTTAAGGCTACTTCTCCATCTGCTGGTATCTGTTCTCCATCACCATTATTAAAAAATATATCGGCACTGGACCAATCCACAATAGTAAAGCTGTACCAATTCCCTTCCTCCTGAGTCATTTCCATACCAGGTCTAACGGGCCCTGTCACTGCGCCATTATAGTAATATATATAGGCTGTCTGCCAGTTATCTGGCTTATAAAAGTGAACAGTTACTTTATTTGTAACAGCTAAAATTCTATGGGCATTACGTCTGTTATTTTCAATAATAGCTGTAAGAATGAGGATTAAAGCCATAAAAAAACTAAACATTCTAACGGTAGAACTACTCATTTTTTCACCTCAAAAGTATTAGCCTTCTATCAATAATCTACTAGCTTTTCAAATCTTTTGTAATATTTTAACATAAATCTTATCTATTTTCAAACTTATAACTTAAGATAAGTTTTTTAAGGAAAAGTCCCAAAATAATAATTTATTCCTTGATTTACTAAATACAGTATGTTAAATTTTCCTTATAGGCAGCGAAGATACCGCTGCAGTTTGGGTAAAGCATTCAGCACAAGGAGTGAATTAAATGAAGAATACTACAATTAGCTTTCAAAAGGCTAAGGAAACTGGTAGAAAAATTACTATGCTAACAGCCTATGATTACTCAATGGCTAAACTAATAGATGAGTGTGAAATAGACGGCATATTAGTAGGAGATTCCTTAGGAATGGTATGCCTTGGTTATGAGAATACTCTAAGTGTTACTATGGAGGATATGATCCATCATACAAAAGCAGTCACTAGAGCTGCAAAGAAGGCTATGGTAATAAGCGACCTCCCCTTTATGTCCTATCAAGCTTCAGTATATGATGCTGTTTATAATGCTGGTAGATTGGTTAAAGAAGGTCATGCCCAAGCTGTTAAAATTGAAGGTGGTTCTGAAGTAGTAGAGCAAATTAAGGCTATTGTAAAGGCATCTATTCCAGTAATGGGCCATATAGGTCTTACTCCCCAATCTGTTAATGCCTTTGGTGGCTTTAAGGTACAAGGAAAAACAGAAGCTGCTGCAAAAAAGCTTCTAGAGGATGCTTTAGCTATTGAAGAAGCTGGAGCCTTTGCCATAACTTTGGAATGTGTACCTGCTAAGCTAGCTCAGTTAATAAGTTCTAAGCTCACTATTCCAACCATAGGCATTGGGGCTGGTAAGGGCTGTGACGGTCAGATTCTAGTTTATCAAGATATGCTTGGTATGTTTAATGACTTCACACCAAAGTTCGTGAAGCAGTACAACCAAGTGGGCGAGCTTATAAAAAGTTCCATCAAGGCTTATAAGGCAGAGGTTGAGGAAGGACTTTTTCCAGGACCAGAGCATGAATTTAGTATTGATGATACCATAATAGAAAAACTCTACTAGGAGGTTAGATAATGATTTTTCACAAGATAGAAGAAATCAAAGCACAAGTACAGCTTTGGAAAAAAGAAGGTTTATCCATAGGATTTGTACCCACTATGGGCTACCTGCATGAAGGTCATTGCTCCCTTATAAAAAGAGCTAGCATGGAAAATGACAAAGTAGTGGTTAGTATTTTTGTTAACCCTATTCAATTCAATGTAAAGGATGATTTGGATACCTACCCAAGAGATTTAGAAAGAGACAAGAAAATGGTTATTGAATCTGGGGGACACATAATCTTCAATCCTAGTGTAGAAGAAATGTATCCAAGCAATTTTTCTACCTTTGTAGAGGTTGAAGGCCTAACAGACGAACTATGTGGCAAGGCTAGACCTGGTCATTTCCGAGGTGTATGTACTGTTGTTACCAAGCTCTTTAATATAGTAACCCCCACTAGGGCATATTTCGGTGAAAAGGATGCCCAGCAGCTAGCGGTAATTAAAAGAATGGTAGAAGATTTAAATATGAATATTGAAATCATCGGTTGTCCTATAGTTCGTGAAGAGGACGGGCTTGCCAAAAGTTCTAGAAATGTTCATCTAAGCAAAGAAGAACGTCAGGCTGCTGTAATATTAAATAAGAGCTTAAAGGCTGCAAAGGAGCTTATACTTGAAGGCAATAGAAATAGCACCGCTGTAATAGAATACATAAGAAGCTTTTTAGAAGCAGAACCCTTGTGTAAAATTGACTATATAGAAATTGTAGATAGCCTTACCTTAAAGCCCGTTGAAAAAATAGATAAATCTGTACTTGTAGCCTTAGCAGCATTTTTCGGAAAAACTCGTCTAATAGATAATATTACAATAACACTATAAGCGGAGGAAAAGTATATGGTTTTGAATATGCTAAAATCTAAAATTCACAGAGCTACAGTTACCCAAGCAGATCTTAACTATGTAGGAAGTATAACTATAGATAGGCTTTTACTGGAGGCTTCAGGAATTCTAGAATATGAAAAAGTAGCTATTGTTAACATTAATAATGGAGAAAGATTTGAAACCTATGCCCTAGAAGGAGAAGCTGGCAGCGGTATAATATGTCTCAACGGTGCAGCAGCTAGATGTGCTCAAAAGGGAGACAAGATTATAATCATGGCTTACTGCCAAATGGATGCCCAGGAGGCGGCAGGCCATAAGCCTAAAGTAGTCTTTGTTAATGAAGACAATTCTATAGCACAAGTGGCTTACTATGAGAAGCATGGAGAGATTAGAGGTTGAAAATTAAAGGTTGGATTTTAGGTAGCTGTTGCAGTACTAGCTTATTCTCTAGTTTTGCAGCAGCTTTTCCTTGCATTTTTATATTAAACTTTTATTTCTACTATAGTTCTCTCTCAATAGATCTATAGTAGCTTTTTTGAGCTATGTTGCTTTGTTTTAAAAAAGTGTTGATGCATATATTGAAATATTTGGACAAGCAGTAGGCCCTTCGAGCATAAAAAAGGTCTGCAGCACAATTAGTAAATCCCTTCTTGTGCAACAGACCCTTATTTCTTAATATAGGCTGGAGAGCAAGGGGGATAAAATCCCTATAATTGCTCCTAGTAAAGCTCCTAGCCAGGTTATAGCGTTTAGTTCTTTTTTGGCTAGGGATAAAATAATCTCCTCCGTATAGGAAACGTCGAAGGTATTGATTCTTGCCTCCACTACCTTAGGGATATCCATAGCTTCAATGATTTCCTGGGCATCCTTGTGAAGAAACCTCTGGAATAAAGCCTCCCAGGCCTCTGTAATTACTCTAGTTATCTTTTCTAAATCATCGCCCATAATTGCTGCTGGTATGGACTTTCCTATCTGCTCTAAGGCCCAGCCAGTTAATTTATCCACAAATAGCTGGAACCTTTCTCCTGAAGCATATTCTTGGAATCTATCAATAAGAAAACTCGCTATCTTTGAGTCATAATTCTCATTAATATTAGCAAGCATTTGATCCAAGGAAGTATATGCTAGGAAGCCCTTTTCCAACTCATCGAAAATATTATCTATTACCGTATCGGTAAGAATGTTATCTGCCAACATATCCACCAAGGCTTTAGTTAAGGTTACCCTATCTTCCTCAGATATTTTCTTAAGTAACTCCCCTATCCTATCCTCTAGAAGCCTTTGTATGCTATCATTTATCATCATAGCAACATTTCTTTGATTTTCATCTTCCTTGAAATAGTCATCGAGGACAGCAGTGAGCTTGTTATATACTGTATCTGGCTTAATAAAAGCTGCCACTAAGGAATTAAGATTATTATTAATCATAGCTCCTATGGCGTTCTTAAATCTATTGCTCACATTAGGCTCCTTTAACAGCTTGCTTATGCCCTGGCAAATATCCTGCCTAGAATTGTATATGTAAGCTTTAACGGAAAGAATAATTCCCTCTGGCAATATATCCTGCAGGGATTTTTCAGACTGCTCCAGCAGTACAATGTTCTTTTCAATATAAACCTGTAGTTTTCCCTTCAAATCCTCAGAGTCTTTAAGTTCCTTTAATTTAGTTATAGTAAATTCCTTTGCTTTTATTAAATATTCATTTGCTACTATGCTTTCTGGTGAAGCCATAAGAGTCTTTTTAATAAATTCCCTAATTACATCTGTAAACCTCTTTTTATTTTCTTTAGCTTGTAGGAACTGGACTATATTAGCCACTAATAAGCTTCGTACCTTTTCCATAACCCTAGGGTATCTCTGGCCTAATAGTCTTTGCAATAAATCTTCTAAGGAATTTGACTTATCTTTAAAATCCCTTACCTTTTCTCCAATCCAGTGACTTATATGGTTTCTTATTCTTTCATTATCCAAAGCCTCAATTAAGGTTTCCTTTGTCAGTAAATGCTCACCTATGGCTTTTCCAACACTAGCAGCCATTCGGTCCTTCTCCTTAGGAATGAGGCCAGGAGTAAAGGGCAGCCTTTTTCCTGCTATTCTTATTTCTTTTTGAGGTCTAAATAGCATCTTTATAGCCAGCCAATTGGTTACATATCCTATAATAGCTCCAACAATAATCGAAATAACATATTGCATGCTTATTTCCCTTCACTTTCTGTTATTTATTATAATTATAGTTTTACACATATACATTATCAATATTAAATATTATTTAATATTATGTATATTGGATTTATAGGACTTCTATTGTTAAAGGACAAAAAATAGAGTATTATAAATAATAATCATTATCAAATATTCCAAGACCATGGAGGTATTTATATGACTATTCAACCATATATTCCTTACTTAGTAAACCATCACTTATTTAATGATTTTAATAAAGATGAGCTAACAAACTTTTTCTCTACCACTGACTATTCTATAAAGGCTTACAGTAAAGAGGATATCATATTTAATGAAGAGGAGATTTGTAGCAATTTAAGCATTATATTAGAAGGTGAGGTTGAAATTCAAAAGATAGATCCTAATGGAAAGGTGCTTACGGTAGCTAATTTCAAAAAAGGTGATACCTTTGGTGAAAATCTGCTCTTTGGTGATAACAACACCTATCCTATGACGGTGCTTTCAAAAACAAAATCCACAATATTACATATTCCTAAAGATTCTGTAGCCTTGTTATGTCAAAAAAGCACTTCATTTTTATATCAATATTTAAGAACCCTTTCTAACAGAGCTGTTAATTTAAGCTCCAAGCTAAAGCAAGTAACCTTAAAAACCATAAGGCAGCAGATTTGCGAATTTTTATACAATAAATATGTAAATAGCGGGCAAAGCACTATTAAAATAGGTATGTCAAAAAAAGAATGGGCTGATAAGCTAGGTGTGCAAAGGCCTTCCTTGTCAAGGGAACTAATCAAAATGAAGGAGGAAGGCATCATAGATTATGATAAGGATACAATATCTATATTAAATATCCAAGCACTTAATGGAATTTAATTCTTCAGAATTTTTGTGAATATTCCTTTTATTTTTTATATTATTATGTTAAACTATCTATAGAGATAGTTTATTTTTTAACAATGTTACAGGCTGTGGAACCATTATATGCCAAAGGGCATGCAGTTAAGTATTTCATTGTTTCACCCCATTCCTAAGAAATAAATGTAAACTCAACTGCATGCTTTATCTAAAAAAGGATGTTCATCTGCATACTTCACCAGAACATCCTTTTTAATTTTAATCAATTAAACGTTTTTCTCCTGTTATTTCTTGTATAGGTTGAATATTTTGAGTTACTTCCAACACTCCTAAAAATTCGCCCTTTTCATCTCTCACAGCAAAATATCTAATTAAAACATATTTAGGGCCCATCTTAATCCAGAAATCCTCATGGTCCTTTTTACCACTACGCAAATTTTCTACTACCTGCTCTACCACATGAACGCTGGCTGGCGGATGACAATTCATAACAGTCCTTCCTATAACAGCCTTGGTTCTAGCAAATATTCTCTCACTGCTATTAGAGAAATATTTAACAATCCCATCCTTATCAACAAAGGTTATATCAAAGGGTAAGGTATTGAGCATAGCACTTAATTCATTAACCTTTAAAATTCCTGTTTCAAATTTTATATAGCCCTTGTCGTCTTCTTCCCCTAGTTTTTTCTCTTCCTTATTTTCAACATTCACTCTAAGAGGCTTCCATTTTCCAGCAGGTTCAGTAATACAGTAACCTATTTCGCCACTTTCTGCTTCTATTTTTAACCATTCATCCTCTGTAAGAGTGTCTAGGCACATTGGAAACAGAATGTTCTCTTCCTTGTATATCATTTCCTCTATTCTGTTAATTAAGTTTTCTAGCATCTGAGCAATTTTACTTCTAGCTTCCTTTTCTTCAGAAACAGCTATCTTGCAAGCCTTTATATCTTCTCTTATCTCGTCATCTACTCCCCACATTACCTTAGGCGGAGCTGTGATACCATACTTTTCTAAGTAAGGGAACACTAAATTTTCCTTTCTGCTATAATGTTTGTCTAAGTCCCATAGTAAATTGATATTTTCTAGAAGGCTATATTTAACATCTTCATTATTTTTATATTTCTCAATGTTGGGCTTTAGCTCATTGTCAATTAAGCTTTTAACTGCTTCATTTTCTCTCTTAAAAGTATGAATGGGGTGACCAGGTGACTGCTCTGGATGGTGAATTTCTTCTATGGAGCCCTTAAATACCGCAGCATGAACATCGCACAATCTTTGAATTTCTTCAACCTTCATGCCCTCTTTTATTAGCTGAGCCTCCATTTGAGAAATTTCCGCAGTGGAAACCCCCTTAATGAGCTCTTGAAATCTCTCTCTTACTTCTTCTACAGTTTTACCATTATGTAGCTCCATTATAAGTTCTTTTAAAACCTTTTGTCTATACTCTCTATTGTTAATTAACTCACTCATTCTATCCCATCCTTTCTATTTTTATTTTTTATTTTGATTTACTGCCATTTCTTTTCTAATTCATCTACCAAGCCTTCGTACTTGTTTTGAATTTTTTGCTTCAAGGCTTCCTCTTCTAGTTTTTCACAAGCTTCGTTCACATAATTCATAGCATCTTCCTTTAAGGATTTTCTGGCGAAGGTATAAATAACCTTATCCTCCTTATCTATATGCCTATTAAGTAAATCTGCATAGCCTATTGCATTTGCAATTATATCCACCTTAGAATCATAATCTCCGTTTTTCACTCTTTCCAAGGCTTCTTCCAGATTCTTTACAAACAACCTACCAAAGTCATGCTCTACCAACATACCAGAAATTGGAGCACCCACTAAAGTTTCTCCAATGTCTTCCCTCATCTTCTTAAATAGGATTTCTTCTTCCTTTCCATGATGATGCTTATCAGTATAGCTTCTGATAAAATCTATCACTCTATTAAAGTCCTCGTAAGGAACTTCTTGGCCTCTCATAACTGCTATGCTCATTTTGCGAATAATGCTTAAGACTCTCTTAGTAACCTTATGCTCATGCATCATTAATTCAATTGCATCTGCCATAGGTACCACTCCTTTATTTTTAATTATTTGAGTACATTATAGCATTTATTGTTCCACTATTCGGTAACATTTATTACCACGAAATAATTATTCTATAAATATATAGTTCCTCCACTATAAGGCAAAAAGCTCCCTAATTTCTGATTCCGAAAGCTTAGATATTAGGCTCATTTCAGTGGTGCTGCCCTCTACTACCTTATCAAAGATTTCCCTTTTCTTTTCTTGTAGGTTATATATTTTTTCCTCTATAGTATCCTTTGAAATAAGCTTGATTACTTGTACTGTTTTTTCCTGGCCTATTCTATGGGCTCTGTCGGTGGCCTGCTGCTCAACAGCTGGATTCCACCAGGGGTCAAAATGAATTACTATGTCAGCGCCAGTGAGATTTAAACCTGTGCCGCCAGCCTTAAGAGAAATCAGGAAAATATCCTGAGAGCCTGCGTTAAAGTCATTAACTAAGTTATATCTTTCCTGAGTTGGGGTTTCACCATCTAGATAGGAGTAAGCAATACCCTTCTTCTTTAATCTAGCTGCAATATTTTTTAATACTGAGGTAAATTGAGAAAATAGCAAGACTCTATGTTTTTGGGATAGAACCTCCTCTAAAAGCTCATCCAAGGCTTGGAGCTTGCCACTGTCCCCTTGATAATTATCCACAAAGACCCTAGGGTCGCAGCATATTTGCCTTAACCTAGTAAGTAGGGCGATAACCTGAAGCTTATTTCTGCTTAGTCCTTCAAAAAGGTATTCGGTTTCTATAGTTTTTTGTGCAGACAGTATATAGGCAGTATAAAGCTTCCTTTGCTCTTCTGTCATGTCCACCACTAGCTTGTGTTCAATCTTTGGAGGTAACTCTGCTATGACATCCTGCTTTAATCTTCTTAATATAAAGGGCCTTATATGCTTATTTAAAGTATCAAGAACCTCCTGATTCTCTTCCCTAACTATAGGAATTTCATACCGTTCAATAAATTTATGATGATTAAATAAATATCCTGGCATAATAAAGTCAAAAATAGACCACAGCTCGGTGAGGGAATTTTCTAGAGGGGTTCCAGTGAGAGCAAAATATCCTTCAGCCTTGATAGACTTTACTGCAGAACTATTTTGAGACAGAGGATTTTTAATATGCTGTGCTTCGTCTAATATGCAGTATTTAAAGCTTATATCCTTGTAACTATCAATATCCCTTCTTATTAGTGGATAAGAGGTAATGACTATATCAAAATCCTGTATGTTAGCAATTAGCTCTTCCCTTTCCTGAGGGTTTCCTGTAATTACAACGGCCTTTAACTGAGGAGCGAACCTTTCCAACTCCTGGTACCAATTATAAATCAGGCTAGTAGGTGCTACTACTAAGGATGGCTTTTCACCCTTTTCAGATGCTATAAAGGCTATAGTTTGAAGAGTTTTTCCTAAGCCCATTTCATCGGCTAGAATGCCTCCAAAGCCATAATGAGCCAAGGTTTTTAGCCACTTAAAGCCTTCTTTTTGATAATTTCTCATTATATTGTCTAAATTGTAAGGAAGGGAATAATCTATATACCTTTCTTCCTTTATATCCTTCATAAGCTTTTTGAAGCTAAAATCCTTTTTGAAGCTTTTTAAATCGTCCTTTAGAGCTTCCTCTAAATAGAAGGCATTATACTTAGGTAATAAGGTGCGGCCTTTGGAAAATAGCTCCTTTTCGTTTAGGTTTAAATAATCCATAACTGAGGCAAGCTTCCTAAGTTCTTGATGCTGAAGATCTATAAAACTACCATCCTTTAACCTATAATATTTCTTTTTTTGCCTGATGGAATTTAAAATACTTCTTATTTCCTTGGGGTCTATATCCTCCAGCTGAAAGTCAAACTCCAAAAGGCCTTCACTGTTTACCCTAACTCCACTCTTAAAATTACTATAGTTGTAAAGCCTAATATTCCTGAAGGCCTCGCTGCAATATACTTCACTAAGATCCTTAAGCTTTTCTAGGCCTTCTTCTATAAACCTAAGCTGATCCTTGTCTTTTGTCATTAGGAACCTTTCATTTTCCTTATTAAAGCCGTAGGCTTCTAAGGCTCCTATAGCTTCTGCCTCTTTTTCAATATCTCTAATTAGGATTCCTTTATTTGCATCCAAAGCATCCTCTTTTAATGGGTTTATTTCTATGTCCCCATAGCAGAACTTTACTATGGCCACTAGGGCCTCCTTTTCCTTATCTAAATATATTTTTGTTATAAGCTTTTCCTCATAGAAGGTATCTTTAACACTTTCATCAACCTTGAGAGATTCACTAATCCTCTTTAGGCCAGGTATGATATATGAAGCAACTTTTTGTCCTTCTTCCTGGTCAAAGCATATCCTTCTGCTTCTCTCACTGATAATAAAATTGAATAAGGGTATATATATTTTTAGCTGCTCATTGGTGGGAGCATAGATATTGTCCTTAAAAAAGAAAAACCTGCCATTGGAACTTAAAGGTCTTGGCAGCTCTTCTTCATGCTGCAATATGATTTCCTTATCACTGCCCTTAAGCTCGAAATTTAGAGGCATATCACCGTATATAACCTTAACTTCTTTATACTGGCTACCTTGGATGGAAGCATTTATCACCCTATCCTTTAAAGCAGAAAAGAGCCTATTTAGCTGGCGTTCTGTAAAATAAGCCCTTTTGCCCTTTATCAGCATATTAGGCCTCCAATCATTGCTTTCCATCATATTATTTATTTCACTTATTTCTAATAGAAGGTCTATGAATTTCCTATCTTCTGGCAAAATCCTTTGCTCCATTGGTTTAAAGGTAAAACCCTTGCCAAATTCCAAGGGTTGATTCCTTTCTATAGCTTGCAAAAATTGCTTCATATTTTTAACAACATATAGCTTATCAAGGCCTATTTTTAACTCCACAGAAGATGTAATGTGCTGGTAGGGCTCATAAAAATAATTGATTTCTAATTTTAAACCTTCCTTATGGTCAGAAAGCCTGTAGGTATTGTATTTGATATCCTTTATCAGCTTATCCAGCTTGCTTCTTTCTACAGTGAATTGAGCTTTTGAATAGTATTCCTTTATAAACTTTAGCATAACTGCAACAATGTGTTTGCAAAAACCCATTTTTCTATGATTGTCAGCAAAAAAGGGGCAATTGCAGTCTACGGAAATAAAGCCACTTTTTTCGCTAACTATGATATCGATATAATATTCATCATAGTAGGCAGCCTCTACTGTGGCTACTATTTCATAAACATAGAAGGCTCCATCCTTATAATAGTACTGTTGTACTTCCATTTCTGTGACCTTTCCCGCCTTGTAAAATTCTTCCCCTCGTTGATAAATAATATTATTAGTATGCTTTTTTATTAGCTTTTCTGAGATGTACATCTCACTCCCTCAATTCCTTGTATTATTTAAAATAATATGTATATACTACATGTTAATAATTTATCTCCATATTTTTTAATTATATAACATTTAGTAATGAAATTAAAAATTTTAAATCTTGAATTTCCAATAATATTTCAATTCAAATTTTTTTGTGTGAAATAAAATTATTTTGTATTTTTTTGCGATTTATCTGGGATTTAATATTTTTTAAAAACAAAGTCTTTTCAATTCCTGAAATTTTACAAATTAAAACTTGCATTTTTTCATATTTTAAAATAATATAGTAGTATATGATTTTAATAAAAAGGGGTAAGGAGTTTTGCAATGGAAAAGTCAATATTTAATAAACTAGTACTACAAAATGATCTAAAAAGAATCCTAGAAAACAAGGAAGTAATTCTTGTAGAAAGTAGAGAAGATATCCTAGATCTCGCTATGGGGCGCCGAGAGCAAAATATTTTTGAAGTTTCATATGAAACTCCTGGAAAAGGCAATGTTGTAGAAGCTACCGTTGTAAGATGTAAAAATGGTATTTCTATAAATTATACTGATCCTTATATGAGAAGAAGAGACCCAAACTGTATGGTTATTTCTGATGATAAGCCTACAGATAAGCCTACCTTTAAGGAAAGATTCGGCTATGATTTTGATATACTTAGAGATGCTACCTTTGAATGGTTAGAACAGCAGGATGAGCTTATTTTACTTCCCTTTATGGCCGGCGGTCATGAATATGGCTATCCATCCCTATTATTAGCTCCAGCTAATGCAGGATTTTTTGTAGGTGCATTGGCAGACATTCAAGGTTTCATTCCAAGAAGTAAAATACCACACAACTTTGCTCCAAGAGCTGTTTTATACTTGGCTCCACCATTTAGACATACTCATTTTGATGGAAAGCAAGTAGTTGTTCATAACAGACTTGATGGATATCATGAGGTATTTTGCTACAATCTATACCCAGGTCCTAGTGCTAAGAAGGGTGTATACAGTATATTGTTAAATATCGGTGAGCAGGAAGGCTGGTCAACACTACATGCTTCCGCAGTTAAAATAACTACTCCTTATGAAAATACCTTTACTATAATGCATGAAGGTGCTAGCGGCGGCGGTAAGAGCGAAATGACAGAGCAATTCCACAGACAACCAGATGGAAGCCTGCTAGTTGGTACTAATATAATAACTAATGATAAATTATACATTGAATTAAAGGATGCTTGTGAGCTTCAACCAGTAACCGATGATATGGCTCTAGCTATACCATCCTTGCAAAACGGTAATAAATTGGTTATAAAGGATGCTGAAAATGGTTGGTTCTTAAGAATAGACCACATAGATCAGTATGGTAAGGCTCCAGATATTGAGAGATTAACTATTTATCCACCAGAACCTTTAATCTTCCTTAACATAGATGGAAAGCCAGACGCTACCTGTCTAATCTGGGAACACACTATGGATGCTCCTGGAAAACCTTGTCCAAATCCTAGAACTATACTACCTAGAAAGTTTATTCATGGTATTGTAGATGATCCCGTTGAGGTTGATATAAGAAGCTTTGGTGTTAGAACTCCACCAAGCACAAAGGAAAAGCCTAATTACGGTATAATAGGTATATTCCACATACTTCCACCTGCTTTAGCTTGGCTTTGGAGAATGGTTGCTCCTAGAGGTCATGCGAACCCAAGTATAACAAGCAGCGAGGGAATGAGTAGCGAAGGTGTAGGCTCCTATTGGCCCTTTGCTACAGGAAGAATGGTTGACCAAGCTAACATATTATTAAAGCAGATTTTATCAACACCTGGTACTAAATATATATTAATCCCTAACCAAAACATTGGTGCATATCATGTTGGCTTTATGGGACAGTGGATTGCAAGAGAATACCTATCTAGAAGAGGTAATGTTAACTTTAAGAAGGAACCATTAGTAGCTTCTAGATGTCCACTACTTGGTTATGCTCTAGAATCCTTAAGAATTGATGGTCAAACCTTACCAAAGGATCTTTTACAAGTAGACCTACAACCAGAGGTAGGACAAGAAGGTTACGATGCTGGTGCAAAAATCTTAACTAACTTCTTTAAGGCAGAATTAGAGAAATTCCTAGTTCCAGATCTTGATCCTCTAGGCAGAAAGATTATTGAAACCTGCTTAAGAGATGGTTCATTAGAGGAATATGTTAATTTAATTAAATAATAAAGAAGCTGTTGCACGACCGACAAATAGCTGGTTGTGCAACAGCTTTTTGCTGCTTTAGCAAAGAAGGACTGCTGCACACCTGTCAAATCAGGTTTATGCAACAGTCCCACTAGGTATATATAAATGCAAATAACTGATGGCTTTATTAACCTTTTATACTGCCTGCAGTCATACCACTAACTAAATATTTTGAACAGCAGATAAATACTAGCATGGCTGGTATGGCAGTTATTAAGGCTGTGGCTGAGTATACTCCCCATTGGGTAGTGAAATCCCCTTGCATACTAACTAGTCCCATAGGCAGAGTATACATATCCTCAGTGGCTAATATCACTCTTGCCATAATATATTCAGACCAAGAGCCCATAAAGGCAAATAAGGCCGCTATGGCTATACCAGGCTTAGCCACAGGCAGGATAATTTTGTAAAACGCTGTTACAAGGTTGGCTCCATCTACATAAGCACTTTCTTCTAAAGACATATCTATACTATCAAAATACCCTTTCATCAACCATACGTTAAATGGTATAGCGTTTGCTATATATACAATAATAATTCCCATATATGTATCTGTAAGACGGAGCTTTGTCATTAATATGTATAAAGGCAACATAATCATAGGAGCTGGAAACATCTGTGTTAGCAAAAGCAAGTTCAAGCCCATTTTCTTTCCTCTGAAGTTATGTCTTGAAAAAGCATAGGCTCCCATAACTGATATAGTTAATGCAAAGGCTGTAGACAATAAGGATATTATCAAGCTATTTTTCACCCATGTTAAAAAGGCTGGCTTTTTTATAGCATTTATAAAATTATCAAAGGTAGCATTATCCGGTATAATTTTTAAGGAAGTGGATAAAAGTTTATCCGAAGGTCGTAAAGATATAGTAACTATATTTATTATTGGATACAAGGCAATAAAACAAGCTAAGATTAAAATGGCATATATTATAATTATCTTTATCTTAGAATCACCTCTGTCAAAGTAGCTAGATTTTATATCCAGATTTCTATAGTAGTAATTTTTACTTCTTTTATTGATGACGCTGCTCTTCATACTATCACCTCACTTGATTCATTTTCTGAGCCTTTATAAAGCTTGAGCTAAATAAGGCTAATATTAGGAATATAATTACTGCAAAAGCTGCGGAATAGCTGTAATTGTAGTTGTTAAATGCCTTTTTCATAGCGTAGGTTACCAAAATATGAGCATCATCTGACACATTGTTTCCTGCCATGATATAAATGATATTTACCTTGTTAAAGGTCCATACGGAACCTAATATAATTGCTGGTGTCATTACTGGCTTTAATAAAGGCAAGGTAATATTTTTAAGCTTCTGCCAGTTACTTGCTCCATCAACCTCTGCGGCTTCATAATATTCCTTATCTATGCTTTGTAGTCCCCCTAAGCAAACCATCATTATAAAAGGAATTCCTAGCCATACGTTGGCTATGATGGAAGCTATAAATACATATTTAGGGTCAGATAACCAAGGAAGCATAGCATCACTACCAAAGATAGCTTTCAACACCACATTAATGGTTCCAAACTCTTCATTAAACAAACCCTTCCAGGTTAAGGCAACTATATATTCTGGCATAGCCCAAGGCAGAATTAGAATTAATCTAATTATGCCTTTTCCCGGAAGCTTTCTATTTAAAAGCAAAGCTAGTCCCATTCCAAAGAATACATGACAGGCTACATTTATAACCGTCCATAGCAGCGTATTACCTAAAACCTTGTAGAAGATAGGCTCCTGAAATATTCTGTTGTAATTATCAAAGCCTACATTAGGCCAATTCCAGCTTCTTAAATTTTGCAAAACGACCCTCTTAAAGCTTAATACAATCTCAAATATTAAGGGATAGACTACTACTAATAGCATCACTAAAACAGTAGGTATCAAGAACAAGAGAATCTTATTTTTCTCCCTGTTGAAGCTTCCCTTGGCAGATTTTATTTGCAAATTATTATAATAACCTTTTTTCACTCTCATACTTATCTCCTTCTAGCAAGTATGTTTATTTCCTTATTAACCTTGCAAGTCCTTAATATATTGTATAGCCTTCTCTTGGCACTTTCTGCCGTAATCTTCAGGCTTAATCTTTCCTGTTAATAGCTCCATTTGAGCATCTCTCATTGCATCCCAGGTCTTTGTCATCTCTTGGTAAGGAGGGGTGGCGACAGAGTTTTCTAGCTGAGCCTCTTGGATTTCATATATAGGATCTAAAATCATAGCCTCCTCTGCCGCTTCCTTGTCTGTTGGCAATTGGCCATGAGCTTTGGACAGCTTTAACTGAGACTCCTTAGATGTTAGGAAATCTATGTACTTAATTAAAGCTTCCTTTTTAGCTTCGCTAGCTTCTTCTATCACTACAGAAACCATTACTGCCTTCACAGCGGATGATGGTTTCATGGGATTACCATTTATAGTGGGTAGCACTGTTACACCCCAGTCCATATTAGCATTATCGCACTCCACAAAGGCCCAAGGTCCATTAATATAATAAGGAGCCTTTCCTTCTTCAAAAAGAGCCTTTGCTACATTATAATCTCCAGCCCTTGGTATAACCCTGTCCTTATGGAGCTTCTTTATGTATCTTGCAAATTCAGTCATTTCTGGAGTATCTAAATCTGGCTCCAAGGGTATAGTATGTTCTTTAAACACCTTCCCTCCTGTAAATGCACTTTGAAAGGGAAAGAAAAAGAAAGGCTCATCTGTCCTGCAGGCTATAGAGTATTGGATTTTACCTTCTTCCTTTAGCACATGAGTCTGTTCAATTAATTCCTCCATAGAGCTAGCAGGCTTGTCTATCAATTCTTTATTATAAAAAAGCAATAATTCATTACCATTTCTATCTGGTATAGCATACTGCTTTCCATTAATATTTACTGCATCTAGAGCATTTTTACTAAATCTAGAAAAGAACTCTTCACCCATTAATTCTTCTGTAGGTATAATTAAATCTCCTGATTGAAAAAGTCCTACCACATCATTAGGTCCAATTACTAAATCTGGTCCATGACCAGCCATAGCTGCATTGATAAAGTTTGATTTTAAATCCTGCAGCTCATAATGAGTTCTTTTAACAATAATATCAGGGTTGGCCTTAGTGAATTCCTCTATAATTTCATCATGCACTGCCCTTACTGAATCTGATTCATCTTCCCAAATAACAATTTGAATTTTGTCATCATCCTCTAGGAGTTTACAGCCAGAAAAAGCTGTCATTGCAAAAAGGATAATAGACAGAAAAACCAACAATCGTCTTACGGTTTTCATAATATCCCCCCAGTTAATAAAATAAAGTAAACTTTTTGCAAACTTTCTGTCGCTAGTTTATGTACACACTTCCATATTATACCTAATCCATTCGTCATGCACCAATTCTATATTCCCGTTTTTTTGCCTATTATATAAAATTACCATATAATGATAACCTTTAATTAAGCATATACGTAGTATTTTAGATAAGAACAAGCATCAGGCGGCAATCGGCTAGCAGTGCGCGATAGCGGCCAACTGTTATCGGCAACCAGCCAGTAACAAGAGACTAGCGGCCAATGTCTAGCAACCTACAGCCAGCTTCCATCGGGCAGTGGTCAACCGTCGCTGTCTGATATCTATTGCCACATATAGCTTTTTTCTGTATGTTGCTTTGTTTTAAATACGTGTTGCCGAATATATATTTGTGCTTGTCACCCTCTTTATGCTTGTCTACTTTTCCATCAACACCTTTTTGAAACATAGCCACATAGTGTTTAGGAGATATACTATAGAGATGTACTAACCGCTTGTTCTACCACCACTTGACACTTTAGGTCACTGAGAAGTTTGGCTATAAGCTGACCTTCGGCTACTGGTAGTTGGCGCTAGCATCTAGCGACCAGCAGCCTGCGGGTAGCAACCCACAGGCAGCAGCTAAAGCAAGCAACACTCCGCCTGCTACCCACAATCAATGGCAACTGTAGCTGTCTGGTATCTTATATTTAGATATAAACTTTTTTACAGCCACAATAAAAATGGGCTGCTGCACATTATGCAACAACCCTTATCTTAATTCTATTTATACTTATCTTACCTGACTACCAGTTGGAAGGTCTCCATCGATAGTGGCAACAAAGAGCTTGCTGTCTTCATCGTCGGAGGCTGCAAGTATCATGCCTTGTGAAAGCTCTCCCCTTAAGGTAACAGGTTTGAGGTTTGCAACTAAAATTATGGACTTACCTACTAGATCCTCAGGCTTATAGTATTGAGCTATGCCAGATACTACCTGTCTTTCCTCGCCACCTAGGTCTACCTTAAGCTTTAGCAGCTTTTTAGCTCCCTTTATTGGCTCGCATTGAAGAACTTTAGCTACTCTTAAGTCTATCTTTTCAAAGTCTTCAATGGTTATTTCATCTTTAAGAGGCTTCATGGCAGGCTTATTTTCAGCTTCTGCTGCCTTTAGGTTTGCTTCTCTTATAGCTTCTAACTCTGCTAGCTTTGCCTCTACATCTATTCTTGGGAAAATTACTGGGCCCTTCTTAACCTTAGTGCCAGCTCTTGTACCATCAAAGGCAGATAGGCTATTCCAAGTGGTTAGCTCAATGTTAAGCTGCTCATTGATTTTAGCACTAGTAGTTGGTAGGAAGGATACCAATAAGGTTGAGATAAATCTTAAGGATTCTACTAGGTTGTAAAGTACTGTGCCTAGTCTTTCCTTCTTACTTTCATCCTTAGCTAAAATCCATGGTGTAGTTTCATCGATATATTTATTAGCTCTACCGATAAATTCCCAGATCTTATCTAGAGCTTCTGGAATTCTTAAATTATCAATGGCTTTATCTACTTCCTCTGGAGTTCTTAAGGCCATGGATATTAATTCATCATCTATTACTTCCTTGGCTGTAGGTGCTGGAATGATACCATCAAAATATTTATCCACCATAGCCACAGTTCTAGATACAAGGTTTCCTAAATCGTTGGCTAGATCAGAATTTATCTTTTTAATAAAGATTTCGTTGGTAAACAAGCCATCATCACCGAAAGGTATTTCTCTTAGTAGATAGTATCTTACTGCATCTACTCCAAAATGTTCTACTAATACCACTGGGTCTACCACGTTACCCTTAGATTTAGATATCTTTCCTCCATCTACTAGGAGCCAGCCATGTCCGAAAACCTGCTTTGGTAGTTCTAAGCCTAGGGCCATCAGCATAATTGGCCAATAGATTGTGTGGAATCTTAGAATGTCCTTACCAATTAAATGAACATCTGCAGGCCAATATTTTTCGTAGTCATTATATTCATCGTTACCATAGCCTAAAGCAGTTATATAGTTAGATAATGCATCTATCCAAACATAAATTACATGGCCAGGATCAAATTCTACAGGAATACCCCAATTGAAAGAGGTTCTTGATACGCACAAATCCTGAAGTCCTGGTTTCAAGAAATTATTAACCATCTCATTTTTTCTTGATTCTGGTTGAATAAAATCTGGATTTTCTTCTATATGCTTAAGAAGCTTATCAGCATATTTGCTCATTTTGAAGAAGTAAGCCTCTTCCTTTGCCTTTTCTACTGGTCTTCCGCAGTCAGGGCACTTACCGTCCTTTAGCTGAGTCTCTGTCCAGAAAGCCTCACAGGGTGTACAGTACCAGCCTTCATAGGCTCCCTTATAAATATCCCCCTGTTTATATAGCTGGGTAAATATATCTTGAACAGCCTTTTCATGATAGGGGTCTGTAGTTCTAATAAATCTATCGTAGCTTATGTCCATTAGCTTCCATAGCTCTTTAATTCCTGCTACTATTTTATCCACATATTCCTTTGGAGTAACTCCCTTTTCTTCAGCTATTCTTTGAATTTTTTGACCATGCTCGTCGGTACCAGTCAAAAACATTACGTCATAGCCTCTTAGTCTTTTAAATCTTGCTAGGGCATCGGCAGCTACAGTTGTATAAGTGTTACCTATATGTAGATTAGCTGAGGGGTAATAAATTGGCGTTGTAATGTAATATGTTTTTTTCGTCATTAAAATTCCTCCTATTCATTGCTATTATCTTTTATTAACACTTGGAAAGTCTAATATAAAATAAAAAAAGCCCTATGCAGATTAAAATCCACATAGAGGCGTAATATACGCGTTACCACTCTAATTTATACCTGCGTCGCCACAGATATCTCGCTAAGTGACTCCACCTTATACTAGATAAGGTTTTTATCACCTTACAGTTAACGGCTGCTACCGTACTGCCCTACTAAAGGTACTTCAAGCAGTCAACTCCGGGGCCATGTTCATAAATCTTCCTGTCACAGGCTTTCACCTAACCCTGCTCTCTTTTGGACATTCCAATTTACTACTCTTCCCATCATAGTTTTTCAAGTTTATAATAATATATTGTTTCTTAAATGTCAACTTTCTATCCAGATATCTTAATGCTACTAGTACTTTTAAAATAATCCTACTTGGTGTACCATATGTATAGAATAAAAAAATTAAAGGAGTGGTACAATGAAATATCCTATAGATCTTCACACCCATACTGTAGCAAGCGGTCATGCCTATTCAACCATAATGGAAAATGCTCGATATGCCAGCGATATAGGGATGAAAATACTTGGTACCACAGATCACGGTCCAACTATGCCTGATGCTCCCCATGTTTGGTATTTCGGTAATCTAAAGGTACTCCCTAGAAAACTTTTCGGTGTTACTATGCTCTACGGCTGCGAAGCAAATATTATAGACTATGAAGGCAACCTAGATATTCCACTGGAATATCAAGAAAAGCTAGATATCATGATTACAAGCCTTCATCATCCTTTAATGAAAATGAATGAAAAGCCTGAGCTAAATACCCAGGCCTTCTTAAAGGTTATGGATAACCCTAATGTTCACATCCTAGGCCATATAGGTAACCCTGCCTTCCCTATATATGAAGAAGAAATAGTTAAAAAGGCCAAGGAAAAAAATATCCTAATCGAAATAAACAACAGCTCCTTTTCTGGATCAAGACCTGGTAGCAAAGACACCTGTAAAAAGGTTGCTCTTCTATGCAAGGAGTATAAAACAAGGGTAATCCTAAACAGTGATGCTCATGTTTGCTTTAATATTGGTAAATTTGATGAGGCCATTAAAATGTTAAATGAAATAAATATGCCTGAGGAACTAATTATCAATAATAGCGAAGAGGAATTATTAGATTTCCTAAGAAGTAAGGGAAAAAATATCTAGAGGTGGTATCCTTGGACTTAAAGCAAAAGGTAAAAGGCCTTCCCTCCTGCCCAGGAGTGTATTTGATGAAGGATTCCTTAGGAACCATAATATACGTCGGCAAATCGAAAAACCTTAAAAGCAGAGTATCCTCTTATTTTCAAGATTCCAAGTCCCATTCTAGTAAGATTATTAAATTAGTGCAAAACCTAAAGGACTTTGAATATATCACCACTGATACAGAATTTGAAGCCTTCTTACTGGAATGCAAGCTAATAAAAAGTATAAGCCTCGCTATAATAGTCTTATGAAAAACCCTCTCTCCTATACCTATGTTAAGATTAGCAAGAAGGATGATCTTACTGATATAGAGGTAACTGGGGAGGTTAACCATAGGGATGGGGCCCTTTACTTTGGCCCTTATACTAGCAGAAGCACTGTGGAAAGAGGAATTGAGGGAATTAAGGAATGCTACGGTCTCCTTTGTAGCAATTCTAATAAAAAATCCTCCTCCCCATGCCTAAACTACTCCTTAGGGCTCTGCATCGGTATTTGTATTGATGATGAAGCAAGAAAAAAATATTCAGAAATTGTTGAGAAAGTTATAGACATTATAAATGGATCTTATAATTCCATTGTTGATTATATGACTGAAAAAATGAATAGTGCCTCAGAGAGCTTTGATTTTGAAAGGGCTGCTAGGTACAGAGATTATATAAAAGCAGTGAATTATCTTATTGCACAAAATAAGGTAGCTGAATATTTTAAAGAAAATAAAAATATAATTTTAGCTGAATCTTTGGATGAGAACTTGGTGAAGGTTTTTCTACTAGCGGGAAACAAGGTGCTCTATAGCCAAAGCTATAGAATAAAAGACTATACATTAGAGCAATTAATTTCTGAATTAAAGGAGCATATTGAAGCGCATTTTAGCAAAGACAAGCTCCCCTTATATATTGTTTCGGCAGAGGATATAGACGAAGCCCAAATAATCTACTCATATTTAAAAAAGGAAAATAATCGATGCAGACATCTTGAGCTTGATGATAACTCTCTAACTAGCCTAGCAATAGACAAGGACCTGGCGGACCTTATCTACAGTGATTTAAAAAACACCTAGCTACAATCTTGCTCCTTTTCCTTATCCACCACGAAAAAGCCTTGTGACCCTTTTAAAAATTAGAATCAAAAGAACACTGGTCAAGGATATTCTTTACCAGTGTTCTTATTTTTCCCTATTTCATATAGGTATTCAAAAGCCTATTTATATCCGCATTTATCGCCTCCACATTTACAGCAGGCTGTTCATCATTATTTATAGCATATTTATCCTTTAATTTTAGAATTCTATAAACACTTTCATCTATTCTTTCCTCTGTTATTCTGCCTTCCAATACAGCATTTTTCAATGCCTCTATCACTTCAATTTGCTTATCCTTGCCATGACAAACTAGGACTATATCAGTACCTGCCAATACAGCTTTGACAGAGGCTTCTCCTATTTCATAATTTTTCATAATGGCTCCCATTGTCATATCGTCAGTGATTACTACACCTTTAAATTTCATCCTTTCCCTTAATATATCCGTAATGATGACTTTAGACATTGAGGAAGGATTCTCCTTATCTAACTCTGGTAATAAAATATGGGCAATCATCACTACATCTGCCTCATTATTAATAGCCTCCTGGAAGGGAAGGAGTTCCAAATTTTCTAGTCTCTCTAAATCATGGCTAAGGGATGGTAGTCCCTTATGGGAATCCTCTGATGTATCTCCATGGCCAGGGAAATGCTTTACTACTGGTATAACCTTTCCTTGCTGCATCCCTTTCATAGTTTCAACGCCAAGACTGCTTACTATTTGCCACTGGGAGCTAAAGGCCCTGTCTCCAATAACAGGATTCTTAGGATTGCTGTTTACATCTAACACCGGTGCAAAATTCATATTAAAGCCAAAGGCCCCTAATTTACTGGCCATAGCCTTTCCAATTTCGTAAGAAAACTCTTTATTATTCACATTACCAATAGACTTATTGCTAGGAAACTTTATAAATTCCTTAGGCATTCTAGTAACCCTGCCCCCCTCTTCATCTATAGATAAAAAGAGAGGTATGGAATTTTTCGAGTTTTCTGCCTTAATTGAATTTAAAAGCTTTAGCAATTGGGCGCTGCTTTGAATATTGCCTGCAAAAAATATAAAGCCCCCTACCTCATATTTATCTATAAACTCCACTGTGTCAGGGTTAATTTCATATCCCTCAGTACCAACTATAAGCATCTGACCAATTTTCTCATCCAAGGTCATTGCTTTAATTTGCTCCTGTATTAAATCAACTGGTTCTGGCTCTGGCTCCTTTTCCTTACTTTCATCGCCTCCTATAGACCCTTCCTGATTATTAGGCTCCTTACTTTTATTACTTGTAAGTACATTACATCCTGTAATAGAGCCTAAGGACAAGGTTATGGCTAATAACACAATAATCTTTTTAATCATAATAACTCTCCTTTAGATATAGGGATATCCTACTACAGCCCATTATCAAAGTCTTTATACTAGCTGTCCCAAATGATAGTCATAATAGCTACCTTATTATTGTACCATATATTACCATGCAGTAAAAGTATTAACTTTCTTTGGGTCAATAGGAGCATCTAACTAAGCTTTTAGGGTAAAGAAAAAAGAGAGCTTAAACTCTCTTATTAAAACTTGCTACTATCTTCATCAGGTTTCTTACCAACTGCTGCTAGGTATATAACAAATTCTTCTTCTCCATCTAGCTGTAACACCTTATCTATATACTGCTGATTGTAATTTCCTATAGCACAGGTACCACAATTTACTGACTCTCCAGCTATGTAAAGATTTTGACAAACATGTCCAACATCTATAAGAATGTTTTTATGAGCAGTTACATCAAATTTGTACTCTGCTCTATAGGGTATGCAACTCCATGCAAACAATATAGCTGCCTTTTCAGCAAAATGTGGGATGTATGGTTGATCTGGTGTAGCCTCGTCAATTACACTTTCTATATTTTCTAAGGGGTACATAAAGTAAAGTGAATGTCTCAAAGGTAGATATCTATAAACCCCCTTCTGCAAACCTTCTACCCTAGTTATTAGCAAATATGTCTCAAAGGAGTGTACTGCACCATTAGCAGGAACATTTCTTAAGGTACCAATTCCATCCCCTAAAATACACTTAATACCTTGAGTAGCCCATAACATATAAGACAACTCATCTATGGAGATATATTCGCCGGAATAGATTCTTACACTCCTCCTGTCATTAATGCAATCATACAAATCATGCTTAGTAATGACATCTCTTCTCATTTGAGGTAAATCAATAACCTTCTCATCTTCGGTATAAGGCTTTAATATACTAGGCTGGGGCATATTTTTCTGTCTATCTGTTATTATCTGTCGCAAAATATTATGATTAGCCTTCAAAAACTGCCTATTAGCTTTAAATCTATTCACTCCAAACACCTCACTTTCCTTTGAGAATTACTCATTCTCTAAATTACAGGGCGCTGCGATTATTTGCCATGAATTCCTCTATTTCCTCCACTGTTCTGATTATCGAACTAGAAAGAACTTCGCAGCCATTTTCAGTAACTACTACATCGTCCTCAATTCTTATGCCAATACTCTCTTCCTCTATATATAATCCCGGTTCCACCGTAAGTACCATACCGGGTTTTAAGTCCACCTCTCTGCTTCCAACATCATGAGTGTCTAAGCCTAAATGATGACTAACATTATGATAATAGTATTTGGATAGCTCTTCATCGGTATTAGCTAAACCTAATTTCTTTAATTCCTCTAAAAAGACTCTTCTTGTTACTGCATTTAATTCCTGAAAAGGAACTCCAGGAGCTATAGCCTTAATGGTTTCCTGTTGAGCCTTTAAAACTATGTTATAAATCTGCTTTTGTCTATCAGTAAACTTACCAGATACAGGGAAAGTTCTAGTAATATCAGCATTATAATAATTTACTGCTGCTCCTAAATCCATTAAGATCATTTCATTTTCCCCAATGAGGTCATCATTGTCGCTGTAATGTAGCACCGTAGCATTCTTACCAGAAGCTGCTATAGTCTTAAAAGCAAAATCCTTAACTCCATTAGTTTTTAATACAAAATCAAAGTATGCTTCCACTTCATATTCTCTCATACCAGCCTTGGCATTCTTCATAGCATTTAATATACCTTTTTCAGTAATAGCTATGGCTTTCCTTATTTCATCAATCTCATCCTTTGATTTTATCATTCTTAATTCAGATAAGATAGGATATGCATTTTTTATAGATAAGTAAGGATACTTATCCCGTAGCTCACTAGCTAGCCTTTCTGCTACAGTCCTTTCCTCATCATAGCTAGCTCTTTCCAAGTCAAAATATATATTATTTATATTACCTGATACCAAGCTTTTATGAATGTAGGAAAAAAAATCTTCCCTGAAAGCTACTTTTTCAATGCCAGATCTTTCCTTAGCTTCATTCTCACTTATAGTCTTTCCAACCCATTTTTCCATTACTGGGTCAGCCTTATGAATAAACAATGTAGCTTCTAACTTTCCATTAAGCTTGCTTAAAACTACTATAAGATCCTTCTCGTCTATACCTGTAAGATAATAAAAGTTCCTATTCACAGAGAATGTATACATTTCGTCCGCACTTTTCTTTGGCGGATTGCCTGAAAATAGTATACACATTGATTTATCTTCTAGTCTATCAAAAAACTTCTTCCTGTTTGCTATATATAATTCTTTATTCATTAAAAAAATCCTCCTGTTAGCATTACACATTATGCTGTCATCATATACATTATATCCCTTTTACTAAATTTTGTGAATAGTCAAATGTAATTTTTTGTTTATTGCTAAAGATTACCATAGTAAAACTTTCTTATACTTCACTAACAATATTATACATTTAATTTATAGTTTATACAACCTTATATAAAAAAAAGGACAAAAAAACGTTTTTTTGATTATTAACTGCCAAAAATTGAAAAAGTACTACTGTACTTTTAGAAGTCAGACATCAGAGGTCAAAAGCCAGCTATAAGAAATCTGTAATCTCATATATTATGTTCTAATAGTGTTAAGATTACATAATAAGCAGAAAAAAAGCTGCTACACAATCGGCAGCTTTGCCAGTGTGTAACAGCCTTTTTAAAACCCTTTTATTTCTCAGTTTTTTTCTTGCTTTCTTTTAACATTCCTATTGTTACCCCATAAATTATACCTAAAACACCGCCAGCAGAAAGTCCTAGCATAACGTTGTTAAATAGTGCTCCTACAAATATGCCAAGGCCACTGCCGAAGCAAATTCCCAAGGCAACATATTTATTTTCATCCCAAGCTGTGTTTATTGCATTAACTGTATTTATGTTCTTTTCCATGTACCATATAACCCCCTATAATAATCTCATTAACCTATTGACCATACATAATATTAGACGTTAGAATCGATAAAAAAGTTTACTATTTTATAAATTTTTTATAAAATTTTTTCGACTTTTTTATAGTTCAATTGCTTCAAACCACTTTTGTCCTTGATTCATTATCACATAGTATAGAGCTATATCAATTCCGCCAAATATTAGGACTATAGCTCCAAAGGCATACCACAAGCTTAATTTTAGAAGTACTATTATGATTACTGCTGATGTAGACAAAATCATGCTACCAAACATAACCATCATAAAGTTCATATTCTGTTTTACTGCCTTTTCTTCATTATCCCAATTTAATTTAGGAAACCGTAATTCTAATAGAATTCCTATGAAAGATGTTAACAGTATACCTAAAAAACTAACTATCAAGCCAGGAATAATTAATTCTGGAATAAAGCCTATATAGAAGAATGCAACAGCAAGAGTTAATATTACCGATATAGAGCTTAATATAATACCAGGTATTATTCTAGCCATGATTTGGTCCTTAAAGCTTAAGGGGATATACTTACTTACATATAAGTTCTGTCCGTCTCTAGAAATGGAGGTAGATGTTACGCCGCCACTGCCGGAGAATAATATAGATACTGCAAATATAACCGCTAGGGCAATTCCTAAGTATCTAGTATCTCTAATAGTATTTAAAAAGTTCTTACCTTCCTCACTTTTCAATACACCAGAGCCTAACATACCTACCGCTGCAAAGGCTGGCCATATCATAGCTGCTATAACACAATTCAACAGATAGGCAGGAGTTCTAAACAGTATTCTAAATTCCTTTAGCATAAAGGCCTTCATAGCAGAATTCTTCCTCAAGCTCTTATCCATCTGCTCCTTAGAAAGCATCTTTCTTTTTGAATATACTTCTGAATTTCCAAGGACTCCTTTGAAGTATAATAACTCTCCTAAGATCATAAATATAAGTATTGCTGCTACACTAATGGCAATGAATAACAATAGATTAATTATCCCCTTTAAGTCTGAGCTATGAATTAAGGATAAAGACGCTAGTTTAGCCGTTGGGAATATTTTTGCTGCTATTGAAACTAGTGAATTATCTCCTTCAGTGAGGAGCTTAATCATAGCATCTGGATCAGTGCCGATTTTCTCCATTCTTTGACTAACCATGGATATTCCGATACCGACGGCTAATCCGAATATACCTCCGATTACCCTCAGGGCATCCTTGTGCTTTCCTAGGTTAGTAAATCTCATTATTACCATATTGATTAAGGAGGCTAGGATTAAAGGTACTATCGGTATAAGCAGTAATAATAAAAGGGAATACACATAATATAAGGGCCCTGCTCCACTTTTAATACCAAAAACCCCAATTGCCGGTAGCAGTATTATAAACTCCATAGCATACTCATAGATAAGTACTGTTATGAATTTTGCCCCCAATATTTGAGATGGTTTTAGGGGCAGTGGTAGTAGAAATTCCACATCTTTACCGAAATAAAACACTGCCAGCACATAAAAGATACCAAATATAAATATAGCCAGACTTACACCTGCTATAGCTAGGGTTAGCAATATCCCTTGCTGATCTAGCGCAGCTAATGGATCATACAGTTTATTAAAAAGATATCCTAGTGGTATACTAAAGGAAAAACCAAAGCACACTACCAATAATATAAGCATAGCTATTTTAGAAATACCCTTTTTTCCCTTTTTCTCACTTTGAGATAGAGAGGTTTTCAATAATACCTTTGTTAATATCCATAACTTACTCATGATTTGTCAACTCCAAAAACATTTTTTCTAAAGATTCATTGCTCTTAAAATGCTCTCTCATCTCCTGTATAGTTCCGCAGAAGGATATTTTCCCTTTATTTATAATAGCTACCCTATCACAAACCTTTTCTGCTACATCTAGCACATGGGTTGAAAAGAATACAGTTTTACCGTTGTTTGCCTGCTCCCTCATCATTTCCTTTAATATATAGGAGGATTTAGGGTCAAGACCAGTCAAGGGCTCATCTAAAATCCATACCTTTGGTTCATGTACCAGAGCACCAATAATAACAATTTTTTGTCTCATACCATGGGAATAGCTTTGGATTTGATCTCCTAGAGCATTGCTCATTTCGAAGCGCTCTGCTAAATTTTTTATTCTTTCCTTTCTAATATCCATTGGAACATCGTAAATATCCGCCATGAAATTTACATACTCTATGCCTTTTAATCTTAAGAACATATCTGGGTTGTCTGGCACATAAGCAAATTCCTTCTTTGCCTGTAAAGGGTTACCATTAATATCTATGCCATTTATTTTAATGCTTCCCCCATCCTTGTTTATTATGCCAGTAATCATTTTGATGGTAGTGGTTTTTCCAGCACCATTAGGTCCTAAAAAACCAAAGATTTCCCCGTCATTTATTGTAATACTTATATTGTCTACTGCCATGTCTTTACCGTTGTAGCTTTTGCTTACATTTAACAGTTCAATCATAATATAACCCTCTCTCCAAATAAATTTTATAGCAGCTTTTCTTATCATCTATAGTTATATTATATATACTTTTTAACAGATAATCAAGACTTTTTTATTATTTTATGAGTTATTTTATATCACTTTATCCTATTTTATATCCCTTGCTTAAAACTCATTTATATTTTCCTTAAAACATAATTTTAGTCAAGGTCACTGCCATTATAATTGCTGTAAGATCTGCTAAAATGGCAGCCCAGAGAGTATGTCTAATCTTTTTTACCCCAATAGCTCCGTAATATACTGTTAAGGTATAGAAAATAGTCTCTGTTGTTCCCATTATTATAGAAGCTGTTATTCCAATAAAGGTATCTGCCCCATATTGCTTTAATATATCAGTAAAAACTCCCATGGCTCCGCTACCAGAGAGGGGCTTAATAAAAATCAAAGGAACTATTTCCTTTGGCAAGCCTATTATTTTAACTATTGGAGCCATGACGGAGGTGAAAAAGTTCAAGGAACCTGAGGCCCTAAAAACTCCTACAGCTACAAGCATTGCCAAAAGATAAGGAAATATTCTTATGCAAATAGAAATTCCATCCTTCGCTCCTTCTACAAAGCATTCATAAACCTTTACCCCTCTAACTATACCATATAAGGTAACGACTCCCACTATTATAGGGATTATGGCCAAAATTATGTAATTCATATCTGCACTTAAACCTCCTAAAAAAACTTTTCAAGTATCTTGCAGCATATAATTCCAACTATACAAGCTATAGCTGTAGCCATTATAGCAGGTAATATAATAACTCCTGGATTCTTGGACCCTGCCGCTGCCCTTAAAGAGATTACTGTAGCTGGCAACAATTGGATACAGGCAGCATTCATCACAAGAAACAAAGCCATGTCATCACTGGCTGTGTCCTTATTAGGATTTAGGTCTTGCATTTCCTCCATAGCCTTTATACCAAAAGGGGTAGCAGCATTAGAAAGCCCCATCATATTGGCAGTTAAATTCATAACTATAGCTCCTAAAGCCCTTTTATCCTTGCCTGCAGACTTATAGATTCTTTTTAAAATTGGCTCCATTAGACTAGCTAACTTTGCGGTTAAACCGCTTTTTTCTGCTATTTTCATCACACCGCACCAAAGACATAAAAGTCCTACCATCCCTACAACTAACTCCACAGAATCATTGGCAGCCTTAATAATTGATTGGGAAACCACTTCTCCCTTACCTGTGATAAGTCCAATAAGTATTCCGCAACTCAAAATAAAAAACCATATGTAATTAATCAATTTAGACCTCCTAAAAACTTGATTCCTAAGACATTTATATGATTCTTTTCTATAGTTACGAACTAAATCCTTAATTTAAATTACAAATATTACTTTTTTATTGAAATTGCTAATATTAAGTGATACCATTTATATTAGTATCAATAAGTAATGGAGGACGAAATGCTATTAAGAGACATAATGAAGTATATAGAAAGCGAATATGAAGTGATAAACAGGACTCCATGCGAAGTATGCGGTGGAGAGTTTATTACGGAAGGTCTTCAGATTTCTCTGGTGGATGGGGATCCCTTTGATATTTGCCAATGTGTTTGTTCTAACTGCGGTCATGAAAAGGAGTTTGTGTTTTTCGCTCCTTTCATATATGATAAATCCTACAAATATAAACATAATCTAAACTAAAGGAGACAATATACTATGACACAAAATAATTTAGATATGGCAAGGCAGGATATCGAGGAAGCACTTAAGCTCATTGAAGATATGGAAGCAGCCTTGACTAAAGAAGAATCCCCAAAGGAAATTATTAAAGAAAAGTTTAACTTTTTATCTAAGAAGGTTCAAGAACTAGAAAACCTATTAAAATCTGAAGGAATTATTTAAAAAAGCGCTACCGCGCTTTTAGAAGTCAGATGTCAGAGGTCAGAACTAAGATATCAGACCTCTGGCTCCTGTTATCAGGTTATTATTACAGTGAGAAATTTTAAGGTTTATTATTAAGAATGGCAGCCTATAAGCTAGAGCTTATTGGGCTGCCATTCTATTTGTAGGCTAGAGCCATTTTCCTTTAGCCATTTTACCCATTTTTTATATTCAGGCATATATTTTTCAACCTGTAGCCAGTAATCCCTTGAATGATTTCTATGGATAATATGGCAAAGTTCATGGACTACTACATAATCTAGCACCTCTAAAGGTGCCATAACAAGCTTCCAATTATAATTGATGTTATTTTTACTGGAGCAGCTACCCCAAAGAGTTTTCTGATCTTTTATAAAGATTCTATTAACAGTGACCCCAATAAGTCTACTATATAAGTTAGTTCTTTCCTTAAGAATATTTTTGGCCATTTTCCTATACAGCTGTAGGATTATATCCTTAGCCGCCTCTTTCCTAGCTTCTCCCTTCAAGTAGGCAGGTATAACAAGCCTAAATTCACCTTCCTCAAAGCCTGCCCCTATCCTGTTACTCCTTTCCTCTTCTACTACCAAAGGATAGGACTTACCTAAATAATAGAGCCTTTCTCCCGTTTTAAACTCTAGATAGACCCTATTTGAAATACGGTTTTCTATCTCTTCCAGACTTTTAGCAATCCACTGCTGCCTGTCTTGTAAAAATCTATGTATATATTCATTACTGCAATTATTAGGCGCTTTTATTACTATTTCCTTTTTCTCATTTATTGATAGTTCTAAGGTTTTTCTCTTTGACTTAACAACATTATATTGGATAATTCTATCTTCTAATTGAAATATCTTCAAAATTATTTCCCCCTAAGGTAAAATCCTGTATAATTATGCTATAATGAATTAAATTCCTGTTTATGATTTAATGAACTTCAGCATATACTTCTAATATTATCTGGAGGATACCGAAAGATGTCAAGAAAAAAAACTATATCACTTATTGCTATATTAGTATTATTAGTTTCTATATCAATCCTAGTGTATTTTCAAAAATCAAAGAAAGCTAATAACCCCGCTAGTGCAGGCATTGATTTAAAGGGTAAAGCTCCTGCATCTGTAGACAAAAGCAAATCAGAAGACAAAAACAATGATTCAGATAATAAAACAAAAACAGGAGTTAAGCCTAGTGAATCACAACCAACACTGATTAATATTGAAGTACCATCCTCTCAAAAATGGGGTAACACTCCAGGAAATATTCGTAATTTCGGCAACTTAGCCTTCCAGGATGGCTACTTGTATTTTTATGTACCAGGATTAATGCAAAACAACTTTCTACAACCCTCAATTTATATTCATCGCACTAAAGAGGATGGAATAACCGCTCTTACAAAGCTTAAGCTTACCACGGAACCAGTTTTCCTTAATGTAGTTGGTGAATGGATATACTTTTGTAGTGGTGATAATGGAGAGTTATGTAGAATAAAGGTTAATGGTACAGAGTTAGAGATTATAGACAGCAAACCTACCATAAACTTAATTGTTTATGACAACGCGCTTTATTATATACAGTGGGGTAAACTATATAAAAGCAGTATTAGCAATTTGACAGAAAAAAAACTAATAGCTGAAAATGTCTATTACTTCGTTCTTTCTGATGATGGCAATACTATATTCTATTGTACTCTGTCTCGTGGATTTGATGGTGATATAAGCAACTTGTATTATAATAAAATCTACTCTGTAGATACTAACGGTGAAAATTTAAGACTAATATATAATAGCGGTCGTGAAATGAATATAGAAGAAATGATGATTTATAAAAATTATATTTACTTTAAACCACTAGAATTTGATGTCACACAAATGACAATAAAAACGGATTTTTATATAGGTAGGATAGATTACACTAGTTCCAATCCCGTTGAAGAAAAGTATATAACTTTCTCGTCTCCCAACATTGTTTCGTCCCATGACATAAAAATGAACCTTTATGACAACTATCTTTACTACACCAATATTGACTATGATAGCTTTAAAACTACTATCTATAGACAAAATCTTGACGATGGTTCAATAGAAAGCTTAGCTGTAGATAATCTTGCTTTCATAAATAGCGGCCTATATTGCTTCGGCCATAAGGTATATTTCATAGGTGAAAAAAGCTATGATCGTATGAATTCTTTTTCCCAAAGCCTATACTGCTTGGATTTTCAAAATAAGAGTATACTGAGAAATGACGGTCCTAGCTTTGATTAAATAGACTTTAAAACTTTTAAGAACTAGATTTAGATTTCCTACACAGCAAAAAGACTGTTGCACAACTAGCAAGTTCCTTCTTGTGCAACAGTCCTTATTTTACCAAGAAAAGCTCATAATTTATTTTGTAGAGTCTCTTTCAATAATCTCATAAGGAAGAATATAATTCTTCTCTTCTAATTCCTTATTGTTTATGATTTTTATTAACATTCTCATACCTACAGAACCCATGTCATACATAGGTACTGCTACTGTTGTTAGCTTTGGATAGAATATAGATGCAGAATATATGTTATCAAAGCCAATTACATCCACATCCTCTGGAACCTTTATATTCTTTTCCCTTAATGCATTTATTGCTCCCATAGCAATTTCATCTGAAGCACAGAAAAGAGCATCAAATGTTCCCTTCTCTAGGATTTTATTTACTCCTTCATAGCCTTCACGGGCCTTTAATTCTCCAAAGTAAACTAGATTTTCATCCACTTCTAAGCCCATTTCCTTTAAAGCATCCTCGTATCCAAGATATCTAACAGCCGCTGCATTAACCTCGTCCTTATGTACCCCAATATAAGCTATCTTCTTATTGCCCTTAGCAAGTAGACTCATTGTTGCATCATAGGCAGCTTCTCTGTTATCAATGGATACGCTAGGGAAAGTCTTTTCCTTATCAGATGTAACTACTAATACGGTTTTTAAATCAAGTTCTTTAATAAGCTCAAGAATTTCCATTTCCAGAGAACTACTCATGTATAGAACTCCATCCACCATTTTTTCCTTAAGCACTCTTAAGTATTCCTTTTCCTTTTCCAAGTCAGAGTCAGAGTTACAAAGAATTATATTGTAATCATATATATTAGCTACGTCCTCGGTACCTCTTACTACTTCAGGATAAAACTGGCTGGATATGTCTGGTATCAATATACCAATGGTTCTAGTTTTTTGAGTCTTCAAGCTTCTTGCCACAATATTAGGTCTATAGCCTAATTTTTCGATAGCATCCTTTACCTTCTTTTTGGTATCTTCATTAACTACGTCGACATCATTTAGCACCCTGGAAACTGTTGCTATGGAAACCCCTGCTTCTCTCGCAACATCTTTAATTGAAACTGACATTTTACCACTCCCTATTGGTATAATATTTCCCCAACCCTTCTATTCTGAAGCTTAAAGGGACAGTATAATTATATTATACTTATAAAATGAAAGCTTTACAAGAATCTCTTACATTTTTATGAAAATTCCATGAAACAAATACTTATTATTAATTACTTTCCCTTAGCATATACCTCTGCTACAGAATTGAAGCCTAACTCATTTAAGCATCTTATTATTAATTCTTTCAGCCTACAGCTTTCTATTTCATTAACAGCTAATTTTTTAATTTCACTCTTAATCATACGGGATATATTTTCCGAATCCGATTCATTTATTGATTTTTTTGCATCGTCTGAAGCTCTTTCGATAGATAGCATAATCTTCTCTATTCGGAAATCTTGAAGCCTACCATCTCTCTTTCTAACCTTCATGTCTTATACCTCCCTTTTATTCGATAAGTTCTTATATTCATTTTACAGCATTCTATGTCCTTTTAAAAGGTATTTTTCAACTTATTCTAAGAAAAAACAGCTATCAGATTGCAAAACCCGCCATCTGACAGCCGTCCCTCAAGCTCTAGCTTCTATCATCTAACTTCTAAATCACAGATAAGTAGTTACAAATTTTATGGAATATAAATCGCATATGAGTATGTCATCGCTATCTGATTCTTGTATCACTACATAGTCTATTCCTACATTTAGTAATTTGCCTCTTCTATCAGTTAGCATACTTTCTCCTATCAAAAACTCAATTCTTACTGTTCTTCCTATTTGAGTTACTAGATACCCCTGTGTCCATTGGTAATCCTCTGCTGTTGGTTGCAACAACCCTAAACCTGGAGCAACCTGTTGCGTACCTTGTTGTATGCCTGGCGCTGTTGGTTGTCCTGGCCCTACAGTAACGGTAGGCTCTTGTGTGCCTGGGCTTGGAGTTACGGTAAAGCTAGGTGTTACCGGTTGTGTTGTCCCCCAAAATACTGGTGCTGGAGATCCAGCGGAATAACCTAAAATTCCTGGAGATGACGCTCCTGCTGTAGTTCCCGGCACAAACTCTCTCATATCCTCCATAGATAAATTTTCTTCGCTCATAGAATCCTCCTGAAAATTGCTTATCAGAAACACAGATATGTTTTAATATCCTTACTAGATTATTATATGTTATAGCACTGATATGGTTACAAATTTAAGTATTAGTTTCCACGAATGTGCTATTATTAATCCTTTAGGGCAGTCACAATCACATAAATAATTAATCCAAATAGTAGAAGTATAGATAGTAATCGGAGAGTTCTACCTAAGAAAAGTAACAATAGCCAACCTACAAAGCAGCAGAGAATCCACACTGTTAGATTGCCTAAACATCCAAGCTTATCTAACTTGCTTCCAAGTCTAAATAAAAGGTAAATTATAGTACCCACTAAGGCTGAAATAAAAAGCACTAACAAACCCATAAAATCACTTCTTACAACACTACCTTTTCATTGCTACTATATTATTATGTAAAAAGGTAGTGAGATAGAAGTTTTTGATTAGAAGTTAGATATTTAAGGTTAGTATTGTTGGATAAATAAAAAAGCTGTTGCAGAACCAACAGCTTTGTCAGTTATGCAACAGCTTCTTTATTATTTTACTACTTCAACAGCCATATTTAGCTTTTCACCGTTTATATTACATTCTGTGTAAGCTTTTTCAGTATTGAATATGATATCTACAGTTAAGGTTTCCTTCTTAATAGTGTCTTGGAACTTCTTAACTATAGCTTCTAGCATTTCATTGCCAGCTACATAGAGATTTATTCTATCTGCAACTTGGAAGCCGCTTTCCTTTCTCATGTTTTGAATCTTGCTGATGATTTCTCTTAAATGTCCTTCCTCTCTTAATTCATCAGTAACATGAGTATCTAGAACTACACCGATAGTTCCTTCACCAGCAAAGGCAAAACCTTCTAAGCCCTTCATTGTAACTAGAAGATTCTCTTGGTTAAGCTCTATCTCTGTACCTTCTACATTGATAACTACACTATTTCCGCTTTGTACAGTTTGAGCAAGCTCCATTTGATTTCTAGCTGCAATTTCTTTTCTTATACCTGGTATTAGCTTACCATAGGCCTTACCTAACACAGGAAGATTTGGCTTGATTTCAAAGTTAACATACTTTGAAAGGTCCGCACCAAATTTCACGCTCTTTATATTTAATTCATCCTTTATTATATCACCATAGTACTCTGGAAGTGCATCGGTGCTTACAAGCATTTCAGACAATGGCTGTCTGTTCTTGATGTTAGCAGCATTTCTTGCACTTCTTCCTAGCTTAACTATGCTGTAAGCTAAGTCCATAGCAGCTTCTAAATCCTTATCTACTGCCTCAGCATCATATTCTGGCCAGTAGCAAAGATGTACGCTTTCTGGAGCATTAGGATTCAAGTTAACTACTAAATTCTGATAGATTTCTTCTGTCATAAATGGTATGAATGGAGCTGCTACCTGACATAAAGTTACAAGAACCTTATAGAGGGTTACATAAGCATCAATCTTATCATCTGTTAACTCTTCGCTCCAATATCTTGCTCTATTTCTTCTTACATACCAGTTAGATAATTCATCTGTAAAGGATTCTATAGCTAAAGCTGCTTGAGTAATCTTGTAACTGCTTAAATCTTCGTCTACTGTCTTAATTAAGGTATTAAGCTTAGACATTATCCACTTATCCATAACATTGCCGGACTTGAAGTCTGCATACTTAGTTGGATCAAAATTATCTAGGCTAGCATATAGCACATAGAAGGAATAAACATTCCATAGAGTGCTTAAGAACTTTCTTTGAGCCTCTGCCACATCGTCCTCTGAGAATCTTGTAGGAAGCCATGGAGCACTAGCAGTGAAGAAGTGCCATCTTGTAGCATCTGCTCCTTGATGATCCATAACCTCAAAGGGGTCTACAACATTACCCTTATGCTTTGACATCTTCAAGCCATGCTTATCTAATACGTGACCTAATACTACGCAATTTTCAAATGGATTGGTATCGAATATTGCCGTGGAAATAGCCATCAAGGTGTAGAACCAACCTCTTGTCTGGTCCACAGCTTCAGATATAAACTGTGCAGGGAAGTTAGCTTCAAAAAGTTCCTTATTTTCAAAGGGGTAATGGAACTGTGCAAAAGGCATGGATCCAGAATCGAACCAGCAATCAATAACCTCTGCAGTTCTAGTCATTTCTCCGCCGCACTTTTCACATCTTAACTTCACAGCATCTATATAAGGCTTATGAAGCTCTATATCCTCTGGTGTATTTATTCCCTTCGCCTTTAACTCCTCTATGCTACCGATACATTCTCTGTGTCCACAGCTACATTCCCAAATTGGTAGTGGAGTTCCCCAGTATCTATCTCTAGAAATACCCCAGTCAATAACATTTTCAAGGAACTTACCAAATCTACCGGTTCTTATATTGTCAGGATACCAGTTAACCTTGTTGTTGTTTTCAAGGAGCTTATCTCTTAAGGCAGTCATCTTTACAAACCAGCTATCCTTTGGATAGTAAAGCAATGGAGTATCACATCTCCAGCAATGTGGATAGGAGTGGGTGAACTTTTCTGATTTATAAAGCATATTATGCTCAGCCATGTATTCTAAAATCTTTGGATCTGCCTTCTTAACAAAGAGTCCTGCCCAAGGCTCAACACAGTCAACAAACTTACCTTCAGCATCTACAAGGTTTATAAGAGGCAATCCATTTTTCTTACCTACGATATTATCATCTTCACCATAGGCTGGTGCAATATGAACAACACCAGTACCGTCTGTCAAAGTAACAAAGTCACCATGAATTACATAGAAGGCCTTTTCCTCTGGCTTATAGAATGGGAATAGCTGCTCATATTCCATTCCAAGCAATTCTTCTCCTTTGAATTCTCTAACTATTTCATATTCATGGTTTAGAACAGATAAAAGCTCCTTAGCTAGTATAAAGTATTCATCATGTACCTTTACTTCAGCATAGTCATACTTTCTATTTACAGCAAGAGCAACGTTAGAAGGTAATGTCCAAGGAGTTGTTGTCCAAGCAAGTATATACTTGTTTTCTTCTCCCTTTACCTTAAATTTAACGAAGGCTGTAGCCTCCTTGACATCCTTATAACCTTGTGCTACTTCATGGGAAGAAAGCCCAGTTCCGCATCTAGGGCAATATGGTACTATCTTATGGCCCTTATATAAAAGCCCCTTTTCCCACATTTGCTTTAAAGCCCACCACTCTGATTCAATGTAGTCATTATGGTAGGTTACATATGGATTATCCATGTCTACCCAGAAGCCTACTTGGTTAGACATCTCCTTCCACATGTTTGCGTAAGTAAATACGCTTTCCTTACACTGATTTATGAAGGATTCTACTCCGTATTCTTCAATTTGAGCCTTACCAGAGATACCTAGCTTCTTTTCAATTTCAAGCTCTACAGGAAGTCCGTGGGTATCCCAACCTGCTTTTCTAAGTACCTTATACCCCTTCATTACCTTATATCTGGGGATTATATCCTTGATAACTCTGGTTATAATATGACCAACATGGGGCTTACCATTAGCAGTAGGAGGACCATCATAGAAGGTAAAATATTTGCCGTCTTTATTCATGTCAAAATTCTTCTGAATTATCTGCTTTTCTTCCCAAAGCTTTAAAATGTCTTTTTCCATTTGAACAAAGCTCTTTGAGGAATCAATTTTCTTATACATGTTCTTTCCCCTTCCTTATTTATTCAATAAAAAAACTCCGCCCTACAGGACGAAGTTATATTCGCAATACCACCTCTAAAGTTCAAAGCTCAAGTACTATACATACCCTACACAAGGTAAGCTATGTTTAATACTCTATCCTGTAACGTAGGCCAACGGATTCACTTACAACTATGATTAACATAGCTTCAGCTATCAGCTCCGCGGTGATTTTCCTTAACTGCTCTCTATGGCTTTCCACCAACCGCCACTCTCTGTAAGATTACTAACGCTAAGTACTTTTCCGCTTCACAGCTTTTTGACTACCTATGATTATATTACAGCAAAGGGCTCTTGTCAAATATTATATATTGATATCACGTTTCAAAATCAATTTTATTATGCTTCATAATTAAAAAATTATTTATTCAAATTGAAGTTCTTTCCTCAAATTATTTTAGATAACCTTAAAAAGTATATTTTACTTAAATGATTTACTTTTCACCAGTAGCAAAATTATTTCCCAATCATATTATGTACTATGAATCCAAAGAAAAGCTTGTACTTCACCCTTCAAGCAGTAGGTGAAGAATACAAGATGCTGAAGGATAATAAAAAGTTAAACTTTTCAGAGAGGTGGATAAGAAAATGAGTAGAAAGCATTGTAAGCAAATGGATTATAAACCTGTTCTAGTACCTCAACCAGTAGATAAAGGCTGCATCTGCGATTTTCCTACTCTTATCATATTAATCCTCATAGTTCTTCAATTCTCTAAGCAGGGCAAGAAGTTCGGCTATGACAGAGATGATGACTATGATGATTGCGACAAGAAGTCCAGCAAGGATAACGATGTTATAGGTAATGGTGTATTATTCATTATAGCATTGTTCTTCCTATCCTGCGCTGGCTGTGGAAGAGGCAGATATTAATACACAAAAGAAAGAGGGCTCCATGCCCTCTTTAATATTCTATATAGCTTCTCTACCAGTTATAACCTTCACTGGACACTTAGCTGCACAGGTTCCACAGTTTGTACACTTAGAATAATCCACTAAGGCTAAATTGTCGTTAACAGTTATAGCTTGAACAGGACAATTCCTTTCGCACATTCTGCATGCAATACATCCCTTGGAGCAATTTTCCCTAACGGTCTTTCCAGTATCCTTTGAATTACATGCCACTCTATACTTATTATCTTTTGGTACAGACACAATTAACTCCTGAGGACAGGTTCTAATACAAGCTCCACAGTTTACACATTTTTCTTCATCTACTACAGCCACTCCATTAACTATGGAAATAGCATCAAACTTACAAACCTTAACGCAGTCACCGCAGCCAAAGCAGCCATAGGAGCAGCCTTGTAGGTTCTCTAAAGCTTTAGCTTCCTTGCAGCTTTCTACCCCTTGTAGATCCGCCTTAATCTTTCTTGAGTCACAATCACCACTACACTTAACAAAGGCAACCTTTTTAGCTACCTTTTTCTCAGTAGTCTCAGCCTTTAGCTCAGCCCCCATTATTCCAGCTATTTTAGCACTGCAGGCTGCTCCACCTACAACGCAAGCTGTTAGAGGAGCTCCCTCTTCTACTACTGCAGTAGCATAGGCATCACAACCTGCATAGCCACAGGCTCCGCAATTGGCTCCTGGCAATACCTCTCTAACTTTTGGTATTCTTTCGTCAACTTCAACCTTAAATTTATCTGATGCAAAGCCTAATAATGCACCGAATATTAAGCCTAAAAGACCTAAGCTTAAAACAGCATATACTATATTAATATAATCCACCATTATCCCCCCTAACCTATCTTATAAGTCCTTGGAACCCTAAAAATGCAATAGACATGAGGCCAGCAGTAAATAAAGTTATAGGGAGGCCCCTTAAGGCTTCTGGTATATTTTCATTGTTATCTATACCCTGTCTAATATAGGACATTAATACAATGGCAATCATATATCCTAGGGCTGAACCTACTGCATTAACAATAGCTTCTAAAAAGGTATAGGATTCTTGAATATTTAGCATAGTCATACCTAAAACAGCACAGTTTGTTGTTATTAGTGGTAAATAAATACCTAAAGCCTTATATAGGCCTGGTGAAAACTTTTTAATAACCATTTCAACAAATTGAACTAAGGCAGCTATAACTAATATAAAAGCAATAGTATTTAAATACTCTAAATTAAAGGGCTTTAATATAAATTTATGAACAGCAAAGGATCCGATAGAAGCTATTATCATAACGAAGGTAACAGCAAGTCCCATTCCTACAGCTGCATCTCTCTTTTTGGAAACTCCTAAAAAGGAACATATACCTAAAAACTTAGAAAGTACGTAGTTATTTACCAGCATAGCACTGATAAAAATCACAAATAATTTCATCCTGCTCTACCCCCTTACTGATTGCTTCCATGGCAAGCAGATGCCATGCTGCAGCTTTCACAATTATGCTCTAAGGTTCTAGCCTTAGTTCCCTTTTTCTTTGCTTTCTTGATATTAATATAATTAATTACTGCCATTAAGGCTCCAAGAGTAAAGAAGGCTCCTGGAGGTAATATCATGATGGATGCAGGCTTGTATGCTAGTGGCATAATTTGCATTCCAAAGAAGGTTCCTGCACCAACTAGCTCTCTGATAGTACCAACAGCAATTAAAGAAATTGTAAATCCTAATCCCATACCTATAGCGTCAAATATGGAAGGAAGCACTGGATTTTTACCTGCATATGCTTCAGCTCTTCCTAGTATGATACAGTTAACAACTATTAAAGGTATGAATATTCCAAGGGCAGTATATAAGGCTGGTAAATATGCTTCCATCACCATTTCAATGATTGTTACAAAGGAAGCAATAATTACTATATAGCCCGGTATTCTTATTTTGTCTGGTATAAACTTTCTCACAGCGGAAATCATAGCATTAGAAAATATTAAAACTACTAAAGTAGCTATCCCCATACCAACAGCATTCTTCGCCGAAGTAGTAACTGCAAGAGTTGGACACATTGCTAAAACTTGAACGAAAGTTGGATTTTCAGTAATTAATCCATTTTTTAATCTTTCAACTAACTTATTCATCTTATCCACTCCTTTTTAGCTTATTATTCGCTGACACTAGCTTCGGAGGTTGTATCATTTTCCCCTTCTGCTTCTCCAGTGGCACCAGAAGATGTGTCTTCTTCTGAAGCTTCCCCAGTAGCACCAGAAGTTGAATCTTGTTCATCCAAATTAAATTCTACTCCCTTTATAGTCTCCATATAAAAGGCAATGGCAGTGTTTACTCCCTTTCCTACAGCAGTGGAGGAAACAGTGGCACCAGTAATAGCATCTACTTCATTATCCTTTGAAGCAGCTGTTTTAGTCATACTGATTCCCTTTTCTATATTTTTATTTTTAAAGCCAGCCATAAATTTCTCTTCTGATATTCTAGCTCCTAGTCCTGCAGTTTCACTTTGTGAGGTTATTTTGATTCCAGATAACTTATCTTCTTTTGAAATAGCAACAAACATTTCTATATCTCCATGGAAGCCGCCAGTCACTACCTTGAACACATATCCTACTAAACCATCATTCCCACTAACCTCAAAGGCTTTATCAACATATGCCTTAGCTTCCTTATCAACATTAGAAGTATTTACTTCCTTCTTATCTACAGCACCAGGTAAAAGCTCTACCAAATCAGAGGAGGATATATCCCTATTCTCTGCAATGATATCCTTTGTCAGCCCATTGACAAAACCTAAGGATAAGGCCGCAATAGCACAAATTACGAATAAAATCATACCTAGTTTGAAATATTGCTTCATTAGATAGCCTCCTCCTTTGCTTTACTCTTAGCTGTAAAATGATTAATTACAGGAGTAAATAAATTTAGAATTATAACTGCATAATATGGTCCCTCTGAATTGTAGCCTAGAATTATAATAATCATAGAAATTATACCGAAGGCTAATCCAAAAATTACTTGTCCTAAAATACTCTTTGGTGTGGTATAAGGCTCTGTAGCCATGAACACTGCTGCAAAGAATAAGGAACCTACTAACACTTGAGACTGAACATCTTTTCCTAATAGTAAGGTCATGCAAACAGCAGATAATATACCTACAACTGGAGTAACAAAGGAAATCTTCCTTCTAATAACTAAATATATGCCACCTAATAATATAGCAGCTATAGATACTTCTCCTAAGTTTCCTTTAACTTTTCCCACCATTAAGGTCAACAGCTCTGATCCCATATCAGGAACTGCTCTAGCTGCTTTAAAAGTAGCAGGCTTTGACATAAGAGAGGCCCAAGAGGCTATTATTAAAGCCTTTGAAGCACCAGCAGGATTCATAAAATTATTGCCTAAGCCTCCAAAGAAAAGCTTTACTACTACTGTAGCAAAAATTGCTGCAACAGCTACTGCCCAAAGGGGTATAAAGGGCGGAAGAATAAGAGCCACAATTAAACCTGTAACTACAGCACTTAAATCCTTAATGGTTTGCTTCTTCTTAACTATAAAATTGAATACGACTTCAGCAGCTACGCTAAAAAAAATACCGGTGGCTATAAGTGCTAAGCTTGAAAATCCGTAAAAATAAACACCTGCTGCCACCACCGGCAATAACGCAATTAGTACATCTAACATTTTTTCACCTCTCTGATAAATTATTGTCGAACTTAATTAGAATTTATCAAACGACTGAAATTTTGCAGTCATTATCTTTATTTACACCCTACATTATAGCTGAATTCATTTGCAAATGGTATGGTAATCAGTGGTACCCCTTACCTTTTTATACTGTCTTTTTTAGGTTTCTGTTATTTTTTTAACCGGATTCACATGGGATATTTTCAAGATTTCACATCAAACATCAACATTTTTTTCCTCTTTACTTTAAGTAGCTTGTTATATAAGTAACGCATTTTTAACAAATTGTTAACATCTTTTATAAGTACTAAAGGGCTTTTAGTAGTCAGAGGATAAAAGTTAGGGGTAGTGGTTAGGATAGATTTGTGGAATGGATTTTTGATTTACTATTTGAATAAAAGGTGATTAACATGAGAAGCAGGCTGAAATTTACTTTATTGCTCTTTTTGCTATTGTTAATCCTCCTTTCTCCTATTTCTATATCTGGTGATAACCTAAAACCTTCTTTAAGTTTTAATAGGAACGGTACCTTTAAAATTGTTCAGTTTACAGATCTTCACTGTGGCCCTGTACTAGATAGGGCAACCTCCAAGCTTATGAGAAAGGTTATAGAAAAAGAAAAGCCTAATTTAGTGATTCTGACGGGAGATATTATAGATAAAAAGTGCAAGAAAGAAAAGGACATAAGGGACACTATAGAAGCCATAGCCTTGATAATGGAGAAAAAGAAAATTCCCTGGTGCATAATTTTTGGAAACCATGACGACGAGAAGGAAATTATGAGTAAGGAAGAAATGATGAATTTATATATGTCTTACTCTCATAATATAAGCAGCCCTGGTCCAAGGGACATTGCAGGAGTAGGTAATTACAACTTGCTTGTAAAGAGTTCAAAAACTAACAAGGTCATTTTTAATATCTATTTATTGGACTCTGGCACCTATGCCCCAAAGGAAATAGGTGGCTACAGCTGGGTTGACTTTAGCCAAATTCAGTGGTATAGAAAGGTTTCAGAGGAATTAAGAAAGGAACATAAGAATCCCTTGCCCTCGCTAATGTTTATACATATACCTTTACCGGAATTTAAAGAACTATGGAATAGGGGCAAGGCTAAAGGCAATAAAAATAAAATTGAATGTCCTGCAAAAATTAACAGCGGCTTATTTGCCTCCCTCCTTGAAATGAAGGATGTAAAGGGTGTCTTTGCAGGGCATGACCACATCAACGATTATGTAGGTGATTACTATGGTATTAAGCTAGGCTATTGTCCAGCCACAGGCTATAAAGGTTATGGTTTACAAAACTATGCTAGAGGTGCTAGAGTATTTCTTATAAGGGAGGCTTCTCCTGAGAAATTTGAAACCTGGATTGTAAGGGACTAGAAGCCTTTATTAAGCTCCATTTATATTAAGGTGAGGTATCTATAAATGAACAATTTTTATGCACAGGTATTGAAATAGTAGCTAAAATTCCAAAGGGTAAGGTAACAACCTATGGTCAAATCGCCTTAACCCTAGGCAAGGGCCCCAGGGGCGCCCAATTAGTAGGCTGGGCTATGAGGGCCGCCCCAAGGTACCTTCAGCTTCCCTGCCATAGAGTGGTTAACAAATCTGGTAGTCTGGCTCCTGATTATGCCTTTGGGTCAAAGGATGTACAGAGGGAGCTTCTAAAATCAGAGGGTATCACCTTTCTAGAGGATGGGCGAATTGATATGAAGAAGCATCTTTGGATTCCCTCCTGCTAACAGCAAGCTACTCTATTTTTGTAAGATACTAATGGTTATATGCAATGGAGGAGGAAATACCTTTTCTGTATCTCCTCCTCCATTTTTATTGGTCATTAATAATTTCCTCTAGCTTCATTCCATTTTGATTTTCTACTACAATATTAGCCTTTGAGCTTTTAATTCTCACAACGGTGTAAGGCTGAGTTAGAGCCATAGTTACCATTTGGTTTTTATCTGGTAGCCTTTCCTCCACCTTTACCTTTATTTTATCCTGGTATTCCTCTACGTTATTTACAGAAATCACATAGCCGCCAGTTGGCCTCTCTCCCATTAACGCTGCAATGTATATATATCCACTGCTGTCATCCTTGTAGTAGATGAAGCCTCTTTTCTTTTTTAGTATATTTATCCTATCCATTAAGGTCTTTGGTACTTGCTCCCTATCTACAGTTTCAAAGCTTATTTTTTTACCCTCTTCCTCTTGGGAAGGAACAGTACTATTCTCCTTTTTGTTAGAGCTAGGTATAGATGAACTAAAATCCACCTTTTCTTTTTTACTACAAGCTGTAGGGAAAAGCAGGATAGCTGCCAATGCTATTATCATAGCCTTTTTCATAACATCACCTCATATAATATGACGTTAAAAAAATCAATTCGTTTCCATTTTGTGTAATTTTTTAAAAATTTTCCGCTATCCTTATTTATTATTTCCCTTTCAAGGATTTTATATGCTAACTTGTATAATAAAACTAATCTATATCCGAGAACTCTATTTGTATTTTTTCAATGTACTCTTCATGGGATAAGCGTTTTTGCTCTTCATCTCTTATATTTCCTTCCACTAGGGTCACTGGTAGTTCTACTATAAATTCGCTACCTTCTCCTAGTTTACTTTTTACTCTTATGTCTCCATTATGTAGCTTAACTAAGGATTTAACTAAGGACAAACCTATTCCACTGCCCTGTCTTCCTCTTGCTTCCTTTTCATGGACTTGAACGAATCTTTCAAAGATATCTTTTTGCTTATCTTGGGAAATACCTATACCAGTGTCTTTAACAGAAATTATTACTTTATCCTGTCTATCATATATATTTATAAAAACCTGACCTCCAGAATCTGTGAACTTTAAAGCATTTGATATTAGATTTAACATAATTCTTTCAATTAAATCTGGATCACAAGCCATTATTTTTTCTTCTACTTCCGTATCAAAGATAAGGCTAATACCTTTGCTTTTTGCATACTCTACTACCGACAGAGTAATATCCTCAACTACGTTTATTATATTGTTATTGCTTAGTTTTAGTTCGAAATATCCTGATTCTATTTTAGATACATCAATTAAATTATTTATGATTTTTATAAGCCTATTGCAATTTTGCTTCATTACCTTCATATATTTTTTCAGCTTTTCATTATGGCTATAGGCCATATCCATTTGATCTATATTGAGACTTAATAACTGAATTGCGCTAAAGATAACATTAATAGGTGTTCTTAACTCATGTGATATATTAGCAAAGAACTCCGTACGGAACTTTTCATACTCCACTGCCTTTTGCAATAGCTTTGCCTTTTCCTCCATGTTTTTCTGAGCTTCTTCCGCCCTTTTTCTATCTGTTAAATCTCTTGAGGAAATTACAACTCCATCAGGCATATTATTTGTAAAGACTGGTTTTGTATAAGACTCTAAGTACTTGTAGTTTCCGTCCTTACATTTACATCTCCATACTACTATTTTATTTCCGTAGCCTGCAAAGGTATATTCAATTACGTCCTTTACCTTATCTAAATCCTCTGGATGTACTAAATCAAGACAAGTAGTTCCAATGACCTCCTCAGGAGTATAGCCTAAGACTTGTAGGTGGGAGGGAGTAGCAAAGGTTATATTGCCTTCCTTATTACACATAACCAATAAATCTAAGGTATTTTCTGTAACTCTTCTTAGAATTTCCTCTCTTTCTCTATTAGCTTCCTCTAATTTTTTCCGTTCTGTTATGTTTCTTGCAAAAATTATATTATGTCTAATACCATTATAAGGAATGCTAGTGGCAGTAACTTCCATATGTATAATCTTGCCCTTACAGCTTACGAAATCCTCTTCAACTGCTGGCACAATTTCATCATTTTCTCTTACACGTCTTATTCTTTTTTTCACCACATCATGAAAATCCTTATGGATGAAGTCCAATATATTTCTATTCAAAACAACTTCTTCTCTCTCTGCCTCTAAGAGCTTTATAGCCATTGCGTTGGCATAAACAATTATGCCATTATTGTGTATAAAAACGGCATCAGAGGAAAACTGTAAAATTTTGTTGTATCTTTCTTCTATCTCAGCAAAACGCGGGCAATATTCCTTCCTTCCATTTTTTTGTTCCACCCAAAATTCCCCCTCGGTAGAATATACAGATTAGTAATTTATTTAAGATTCCAAGAAAGCAATTACTAATTCTCGAGAAGCTTTTACATTACAAATTAAAACATAATTATTATAATTATAACATTTCACTATAATAATAACACTTTATTACGTAAATTTACAGATAAATTATAAAATCGTCAATAGCCGACAATGGATATTAATGGTTATAGGGCAGATATTTAAGGTAATTCGGTTAATACGATAATTTTTGCAATTTCCTATAAAAAAAATCGACCTAAGTCGATTTTAAAGTTAAAAGTTTATGTCCTCTTCCTTAATGGTTATTATCTCTTCAGGATTTCTTGAGGTAGTACCTTCTGTCATTATTCTATATGCCTGCCTCATTCTTATCTTTTCAAAAATCTGTCTAGCCAAGCGGGCATTTCCAAAATTCTTATCTCTATCTGCATAAAGTTCCTCAAAAATAATTCTTAGCTTAGCTTCCGCTGGTCTCTCTAAAATATAGTCATTTGCTACACATAAATCCTTAAATATCTTAATCAATTCCATAGGCTTGTAGTCTGGAAATTCTATAGTAAAGCCTATTCGACTTTTTAGGCCAGGATTTAAAAGTAGTAATTCCTCCATTTCTCTAGTATAGCCTGCCATAATTACCATTAGCTTATCCCTATTATCCTCCATTTCCTTTATAAGAGTGGATATAGCTTCCTTACCATAATCATTATCTCCACCCTGAGCCAAGGTATAAGCTTCATCTATAAAGAGGACTCCTCCATAGGCCTCCTTTATTTTCTTTAAGGTTTTAGTAGCCGTTTGCCCAATGTATTCTCCAACTAAGTCTTCTCTTGTGACCTCCACCAATTGTCCCTTTTTTAATATACCTGCTTCTTTAAAGAGCCTGCTAATAAGCCTTGCTATTGTTGTCTTACCAGTGCCAGGATTGCCGGTGAAGATCATATTTAAGGATATTTCCTCGCTTTTAAAGCCCATTTCCTTTCTTCTTTTCTGCAGCTGAACCAAATCCAAAATTTCCGTTACTGACTTTTTCACATTCTCAAGACCTGTAAGGTTATTTAGCTCTTCTAATATGACACTGGTACCTTGAACAATGTCCTCGTCGGTATCCATACCAAAGTCAATAGCAGAAAGTCTAGTGAGTTCATCATGAGACACCTTATTAGTTCCAATTCTAAAGGCCTTTTCTCTAATAGCATCCTCAATAATATTCCTTACAGTTCTTCCATTAGCAAAGGAATTATCTACTTGGAGGGAACGAATTTTTTGCGTAAAGGCATACTCTGCTCCAGCATCTAACTCATAATGCTTTTCTGCTGCAATCTTTTTACCTATTTGCAGTAATTCTTCCTCTATATAGTTTTCAAAATGAATTTGAACATTTATCCTGCTTTTAAGGCCTGGATTCATCTCCATAAGCTTATTCATTTCCTCAGCATAACCAGCTAGGATAACTACAAATTCACCCCTTCTATCCTCCATGGCTTTAACTAAAGTATCTATAGCCTCTATACCATAATCATTAGGGCTATCTGCTCTGTATAAAGAATAAGCTTCATCAATAAAAAGTATTCCGTCAATTGCTTTTTCTATGGCTCTCTTAGTTAATAAGGCTGTTTGACCAATATACTGGCCTACTATTTTTGATCTGTCTACCTCTACCACATGTCCTTTAGTAAGAACCCCAGCCTCTACCAAAATCTCACCTAATAATCTAGCCACAGTAGTTTTACCAGTACCAGGCTTTCCTGTAAACATAAAGTGATAGGATAGGTTTTCTGCGGATAAATTTAGAATCTTGCTTCTGTTTCGCTCATAATGCAAGTAGTTCATTATACTATAAAGCTCTCTCTTAACATTCTTAAGTCCAACTAGAGAATCTAGCTTATCTTTAATTTTCAACCATCTTTCACTATTTAAGTTGTTCTCTTCATTTAATTGCTCCTTTGCCTCATCCTTCTCCTTAGCCTTTTTACTTTTATCCTCTTGTTTAGGAAGGTTAGCTGGAATTAGCTCTTTAGAAATCCCCCCTATTTCTAAAGATTTATCCTGCTTATCTTCAACGGATACTTGCTCTGTAGACTTTTTCAAGGAGCTTCTTTGTACTAGTAATTCTAAAGGTCTAACGTCAATTTCCTCTAAGGAATCTTGACTACTGTGCTTTTCTTTCATAATCTCCTCAAGATTACCTAAAGATATCTCTCTAGCCTGAAGTTTAGTGTCCACCTTATTTTTTGCCAAATCCTTAAGTTCCTGTATTTCCTTACTTTTTCTAATTTCAAGGCACTTATCAAAATATGCCATAGCATCTTGATAATTTTCCAGCTTAATTAAAAGCTTTCCTAAGGATGAATATAGGTATAGATTTAGCTCTGGGTTTTCAGCTCCATCTTCACTGCTTGTTAAAGTATTTACTGCTTTACAATAAGCATCCAGTGCCTTATTGGTTTCCCCATGACATTCTGCAACCTTGCCATCGTATAGGTCTTGAAGAATAACATTCTTTGTTTTTAAAAGTCCTTCACCTAAAGCCTTGGTAGCAGACAGGCCATCCCGCATATACTCAAGAGCTTGGGACCTTTGAATATATGCAGTTAAGAATTTATCATCTATCATTAATGCTCGTGAGCAATTATCAATAACCTTCTCATACTTGCCTTTTTCTAGCAAAGTAATATTTTTGCTTGTAATCTCCTTAAGCTGCTTCTGTTGACTAAGAGCTACTTCATCTATCTGTTTATTCTCCTGTAGGTCTTCCGCTGAGTTTTTGCTCATTTCAACATTAGTAATATCATTTGCCTTATTATATTTATTTATAGTTACATCAAGATTAAAAAGATTTTTCTTAAGTAGGTTCTTCTCATTATCTTTAGTTACTTCATTCTTAGGTTCCTTTTTATAAGTAACTTCCTTAGCTTCATATTTAGAAGGCACGTCATTCTTTGTAGCTAGTACTTCACTTGTGCTTTCTTCTTTATCAAAGAATCGTTTCTTAGTAATGGTCTTTATCTCTGTAGGTGTTTCTGGACTCATAAATCCAAAGAGCCTATTACTAACCTTCATTTTCTTAACTCTACTATTCATATCTCCTACTTTTTCTCCCCAATCCCCAACTTGCTTCTTTCCTACTTGATTATTTTCTACTTTACTTACTTGTTTTTTCTTTAATGACAATTTTTCACTGCGGAACTGCTTCAACAAGTCCTGTATATATTTTTCCTTTCTACTTTGAGTTAGTAGTACAGGATGTATATAACCAGGATATTCAACAGCTCGAATACCAAAGTAAGGTATATTATTACTTTTTATGTAGTTTAACCATCTCTCCTTTTGAGTGTATACTTGAAATCTATTATCGGTGCCCCAAGCAATAAGTACCCATGGAAATTTATCTGCGAACTGCTCAAAATCACGGTAGCTCTTAAATAATACCCCCACATTAATCTTTTTATCTATTTCTCTATTTTGAAATACATTGGCTGGAGCGTCCAACAGAGAGAAAAGATTGTAAATATATACAATTCCCTCCAGTTTTCTACCCTGATATAACTTTTCAACAAAGCTTATGATTTGCTTAATAGCTTCATCTGCTTTGATTACACCAGTAAACTCTCTCCCTTCATTTATAGGACCATGTATATACAAGCCTCTAGCTTCTATTACTGCAATGCCCGGATTACATAATATACAAGCTCCTATAAGTTCAGTACTATTCCCCCATTGCAAATAGGTAGCGGATCTATAAATTTCTGTACCATACTTTACAAAAGTTCCATAAACAATCGCAGTAGCCATGTGGTCCTCCTTCCATAAATTACTTATATGCTTAGACGCAATATATATTAATAATTCTACATTCCCTTGCTTTTCCCTTCAATTTTCAAAATAAATTAAATTTTACATAGGCATAAACAAAGTACTGAATTTATGCTAGAATAAACATTATAAAATTTTAAAAAAATACATAATACATAGATTATATAAAGAGAGGTAGTAGGATTGATTAAAATAGGTGACTATAACAAATTAAAAATTGCTAGAAAGACGGATTTTGGATACTTTTTAGCTGCTGGTGGCAGGAGCAGCTCAGAGGATATATTATTACCTATAAAAAGCGCCACAAGTCCTGAGCTAAACATAGGGGATGAGGTAGAGGTATTTATCTATCGAGATTCTAAGGATAGGCCCATTGCAACAATGAAAAGGCCCTTGGCTAAGGTTGGAGATTTAGCTTACTTAAAAGTAGTTTCAACCACCAAAATAGGAAGCTTTATAGACTTTGGCTTAGAAAGAGATATCCTTGTTCCATTTAAGGAAAAGCTATATCCCCTAGAGGAAGGTAAATCTTATTTATTTTACATATACTTAGATAAAACGGGGAGAATAGCTGCCACCACTGATATAGAAAGATATTTAGATACCGCTGACCAGTATAAGGTTCAGGATCATGTTACAGGAACAGTTTACGGCTTTCAAGCCAATAAAAATGCTCTAGTGGCAGTAGATAATTTATATAAGGGTATCATACTATACACAGAATATGATACAGAGCTAGAGCATGGAGATATTTTGAATTTAACAGTAATTAAAATTTATGAGGATGGCAGATTAGGCCTTACTCCTAGAAAGGCTCCTAAAGAAAGACGTTTAGAAATGCAAGATATCCTGCTAGATTATTTGCATAGTAACGAGGGCTTTATGCCCTTCAATGATAAAAGCTCCCCAGAAGAGATTCAAGAGGTATTCCACACCAGCAAGAATAATTTTAAAAGAGCCTTAGGGGGACTTATGAAAAGAGGCCTTGTTATTCAGGATGAAAGGGGTACTAGATTAAAATAGTAATCTCCCTTAGGTATTGAATTTTCAAATACTAAAAAGGTTTTTTGCAAGAAACTTGCAAAAAACCTTTTTTTGTTTGATGTCAAATATTGACTTATTTTCCCCTAGATTATAAAATATAACACAATGAGGTGAATAATTATGAAAAAGTTAACAATTAAATTTTTATCCATGTTTTCATTTATTCTTATATTGATTTTATCTTTAAATCCCACTACAGCAAAAGGAAATCCTAAAATACCACCTTCTTCTAGCTTAAAGTATGTTAATGACTACTCCAATGCTTTAAGTAAATCCACCAAAGACTATATAATTTCCCTAGGAAAGGAACTTGAAAATAAAACAGGAGCCCAATCTGTAGTGGTGGTAATGGATTCTTTACATGGTTATGATATAGAATCCTACGCCTATGAGTTGTTTAACCAGTGGGGTATTGGTCAGAGAGGCAAAAATAATGGACTGCTAATTTTCATAGCTATTGACGATAGACAATGGAAGGTAGAAGTAGGAATTGGCCTAGAATCTGTTATTACTGATAGCTACTCTGCCAAGGTTATGGATCAATATGCTGTTCCCTATTTTAAAAATAATAACTACGATGCAGGAATCAAACAGGCATACTCTGTTTATGCAGACAAAATAGCCAAAAAATACGGAGTGTCCTTAAAAAATAATATAAAAGTAAGTAATACTACTAAAACATCGAAGAAAAAATTTAACCTTCCTGCTTTTTTATTTGCTATTTTAATTATATTTATTCTTATTAAACTTACTAGTGATAGTCCTCGGTATGGACGCCGCTATCGCCATCATCATTGGGGACATAGTCATCACAGCACTGGCCGCTCTATCCGCACCGGCCGCTCCAGTCGCTCTAGCGGTTTCGGGGGAGGTAGATCCCGCGGGGGAGGTTCCTCAGGACGTTGGTAGCAAATTTCATCATTATAGCTTGTAACGGTAAGGATATATAATTTTTTGCCTATATTGCTTTGTTTCAAAATAGTGTTGATGAATAGGCCAAATAATTAGGACAAGCAGTAATAAAGAATTTTAACGTAAAAAACTGTTGCACAACTATCAAATCAGTTGTTGTGCAACAGCTTTTCTTTTTTATGCAAATATTAACTTATTATAAACCAATAACTTTCAGTAGCAAACTTAGAGCAATAGTTAATATCAAGGCTACATTCATTAGCACAAAATTCTTAACTCCTACCACAAAGGTATCCTTCTTAGTTTGGAGTTTATTAAATAAATTAATATTTTTTTTCACTGGAATAAATGTCAGAAAAACTAATAAACAGGTCCATGATTCTACCTTTATAAGAACTAGTAGCAGTATGGAAGCATAAGCCACATAGTAGATGATGTTAAAAACTTTTAGTGCTCTTTCCTTACCTATGTAGATTGGTAAAGTATATCTCTTATTTTCTATATCATCTTCTATATCACAAATATTGTTAGCCAGCATTATATTAGCGATACCACTGATAGCAGGTATTGAAAGGATAAAGATGTACAATACCTCTACTAGGTTCACTGCTATATTAATATTGCCTGAGCTATATGCTACTGTAATGATATTTTGATCATATACATGAATATAAATAGATATAAAAGTTATAATAAATCCCATAAAGAGTCCTGAAAATACTTCACCAAAGGGTGTTCTAGAAATGGGTACTGGTCCAAAGGAATACAGGCTTCCTACTGCAAAGGATATGGCTCCTAATATTAGCACTACTACACTAGATTTTAAAAATAAGAGAACTCCAAAGGTTACTGCTATAGTTAATAGAGTAAATATAACCACGATAACATGAGTTTCCTTTAAATTATCTCGAACTATAGCATTATGTTTTTCATATCCATAACCTTGGGTTTTTATGGCCTTTTTATAATCCATATAGTTATTAACTGCTGTTGTAGTCATATCAATAGTTAGAAGAGAAATAAACATTAAAAGAAAATTTAAGGCGTTAAATTTATTGAATCTATACAGGCTATATACTGTTCCCAATATAAAAGGAATCATACTAGCCACCTTAGTTTGAATTTCTACTAACTTTAAAAAACTTCTTATTTTCATCTTGTTACCTCCAATTTAGTGTCATCAATATATCAATATACCATATCCTTTCAATAGACTCCAAATATTTTTTGATATATAATGGCTAAATATATCAGAATACTAAAATACAACAAGGAGAGGTGAATCTTAATGAAAAAAAGCTTAATGGTAGTTTTAATAATTGTGGGCGCTCTTATTTTATTAACAATGCCTGTTATCAGTTCATATAATAGCTTAGTTACTTTAGAGCAAAAGGTTAAATCGGCAGAATCTACAATAGATACTCAGCTGCAAAGGCGATCAGACCTAATTCCAAACTTAGTAGAGACAGTAAAAGGCTATGCAGCTCAGGAGAAGGAAATCTATGCCGATATAGCAGATGCTAGAAGCAAGTTAGCAGGCTCCCAAACTATCGAAGAGAGAGCCGAGGCAGATACAGAATTATCCTCTGCCCTATCACGACTTTTAGTAATAGTAGAAAATTATCCTGAATTAAAATCTAACCAAAATTTCAGGGATTTATCCGTGGCTTTAGAAAGTGCAGAAAATAGAATAAGTATTGCAAGACAAAATTACAATGAAGCTGTTGATGCCTACAATACTAAAGTAAAGCGTTTCCCTGGTTCCATAGTGGCAGGAATTTTTAATTTTGAAGAAAAACCATACTATAAGGCTTCTGCCGGTGCAGAAAAGGTACCTGAAGTGGACTTTTCTAAATGATAACTATGAAGACTATTTATAAAACTACAGCGATATTCTTACTAACTATCCTACTAGTATTGTGTTTTAATCCCACTATGGTTAAGGCGAAACCTAAAATACCTGCTCCTACTAACTTAAAGTATGTTAATGACTACACTAATACCTTAAACCAATCCAGCAAGGATTTTTTAGTATCTGTTGGCAAAGAGGTTGAAGCCAAAACTGGAGCTCAGGCTGTAGTTGTTGTAATCAATTCTCTGGAAGGCTATGATATCCAATCCTATGCCTATGAACTATTCCGCCAATGGGGAATAGGTAGCAGGGAGGAAAATAACGGACTGCTAATCCTCATAGCTATTCAGGATAGAAAATGGAAGGTAGAAGTAGGCATAGGCTTAGAAGGTGCCATAACCGATATATCCTCTGCTAGAGTTATGGAGGAATATGCTGTTCCATATTTTAAGGAAAATAATTACGATGAAGGTATAAAAAGAGCCTACTCCGTCTATGCCGATAGTATAGCTAAGGAATATGGTGTCTCCCTAGAAAAAAACATTGAAGAAATTAATATAGATAACGATGATGGAGATTTATCTGGAGCTATATTTCTTCTCATTATTATGTTCTTAACCCTTATAGATCTTATTTTTAATAGAGGTCGACTATTGCGATTTTTCTTAAGACTCATTGCTTCAAACCCTAGAGGTAGAGGTCCTAGAGGGGGCAGAGGTGGATTTGGCGGAGGCGGCTACAGCGGAGGGTCCTCTGGCTTTGGAGGCTTTGGTGGTGGAAAATCCGGTGGTGGAGGCTCCACTGGCGGCTGGTAATCCAAAGGGGCCCCTGCCCTAATTTACAACCCCATCTATGAAAAGGGACTGATGCACAACCCTCATAATTTACAAGTTGCTCATCAGCCCCTTTCTCATTTTAAGCCTCAATACCTTACTCACACCAACCTCTAACTACTACCTTCTAACTCCTCAATATATCGGTCAATTTTCCCCTTCCACCTCTTATACCGCTTATGGTCTGTTTCCTTTAACACTTTCATAAATTGGTCAAGAACTCCTAGCTTATATAACCCCTTACAGAGATGTCTTGGAAAGTTTCTTTCCTTAGAATAACACTTTTTAGGATCTATAACCATTAAGCTCCCTTCTGGTTGAACCATAATATCCTTACAGCGCACATCTTCCTTGGCAAACTTCAACCTTCTAAATTCCTTTAGCAATTTAAGTATTTTTATAGCTAAATCCCTATCTAAACCATGTTGTCGAATATATTTATTAAGAGGTATACCTTCAACATAATCTCTTATCATATAATTTCCACAGATACCATAAACCCTAGGAAAATACCTGCTATTATGAATCTTTTTTAAGATTAAATATTCCTTACGACATTTCTCTTCCTCAAAGCATATTTTAATAGCCTTTCCTTCTGGAAGCCTATATACTATCCCATTATGACCTTGTCCAAGGAATTCGCAATCTAATAGGTTAGCATTGAAGTCTTTAATATACCTTTTATGCAAAAGCTTATTCATTTCAGCCCCCTTGGGTAAATTAATAAATATGTATTAATATCTAATTTTTTATATAAATGCAGAAGCTGAATTCATATTATCATATGATAAAAAGCATCTCCTTGCTACTAGATGAAATTTTACATTTCGCGAAATTTGTTGTAATATATCCATAGTGTGAAAGACTTCAACTGGAAATGGAGGCAAACTACAATTGATAAAAAAATTCTACACAAAGCTATATAACAAGATAAAGAGCAATCCTATCGAAGCAATTTTCATAGGTCTAATATCAATTATTTTGATTCATTCTCTTTTAGTAGGCACCATTTTAGGTAAGGCTGATAACGGAGACTTTGGACGTTTTTACTTATATGGGGGCTTACTGGATAAAGGAAGCACCTACGAAGAAATTTACGACGGATATTTTCATAAAAACTTCAATATTAGACATCCTGGTCTACTGCTACCTTTTGGTCCTAATTGGGTCTCTGGCACCTTGTTGTTAAAACTAGCAGTTATACTGAACCTGCTAATAAAAGCAGTGACAGGAAGGATTTTTATAGATCTTTTATCCTTTGATATAAGATATCTGGCTATACTGTACATAGGTATTTTTATCTTTTCCTTCTACCTAATTATAAAAAGCTTTAAAAAATGGCCTGTTGTTCAAATTCTTTGTGGTATATTTGCAATAATATTTTTCACAGATGTAAATTACATAGGCTATTTTAACTCATTTTATGGCGAAGCAGCTACCATTGTATTTTTATTTTTAACCATTGGCAGCCTGCTAAGTTTGGTAAATAAGCCTTCACCTGAAAAAAAGGATTTTTACTTATTTTTTATAGCTTCTGGGGCCTTCTTAACTTCAAAGTCTCAGCAAATCCCCTTAGCTATATTCATGGTAATTATCTATTTTGCCTTATATAAGTTTTATAGCAATTATAAAAAGCTTATACTTAAGAGCTCAATAGTTGTAGTAATACTCTGTGTAGCTAGTCTATTATCCATAAACGACTATACTAACAAAAATAATATCTATCAAGCAGTATTTACTGGAGTGCTGTATGACTCTGAGGATCCTGTTAAGGATTTAGAGGAGCTAGGTATAGATACCAAGTTTGCTCCTTTAGCTGGTACCAACTTCTATACTGAAAACCTGCCCTTTGATCCTATGGGCGAGGAAATGCTAAAGGACTTTTACCCCTATGCCTCAAGAGCTAAAATTCTGTTATATTACGCTAAGCATTTAGATAAATTTTGGAATCAATTTGTAGTATCTGCAAAGTATGCCTACGAATTTTATGATTTAGGCAAGAATAATTTTGAAAAGGGTGCCTATCCTAATAACAAGCCCTTTAACACCCTTAGAACGACCCTTGCTAGGAATCATAAATCCCTTCATAAAAATATATATATTTTTATAGGCTTCTCTCTGGTATTCTTTATTTCTTTATGCTACTACTTTATTCGCTATAAGGATAAAAAAACAAGGCTGCTAGCCCTGCTTTCTCTATTACTTTTAGCCTCTGGAGCCTCCCAATTAGTCCTGCCTATCCTAGGCTCTGGTAGAGCAGACTTTGGAAAGCACTTGTTTATGATTAATTTATCCTATGATATAATGCTATGTGCAGTAATAATGTACTTAGGCTGGATTATTACTAAATTAATAAGAAGCTTTAAAAAAGGGGCTGCTGCATAACCGACAAAGCTGTTGGTGTGCAGCAGCTTTTAGTATAATTTCCTATACAATAAAAACTGTTGCACAACTAGCAAATAAGTTATTGTGCAACAGCTTCTTTTTTTACCCTATATAGCTATTTCCTGTGATATTTATAATATGCAATCACTTCCACTAATTCTCCAGTGTTTTCATCCTCGTAGCTTAGTATTATGCCATCTAAGCTCATTAATTCAGAGCCCATTAGACCCTGCAGGCTATGTTCAAATATAACCTTGTTGTCGCAGATTATCTTATAAATGTCATTCTCTATTTTTATATATCCATACTTACCTATAATACTTTCTCCATAGGTAAGGGCATCTCTTGTTGTAACATATCGGACTTCAAAACCATCAGTGCGCCGCAATCTTTCTTCATTGGCTTTTAATTCCTTTTGGAGTTTACGATTAAAAAATAACATATTCTTCACCTTTATCGAATAAAATTTAGCTTTAATACTAATCATTATTATATATCATATAGGCAATTAACTCCAGCGATTATTTATCCCCTCTTTTAAATCCTTAAAATAAGTATAAAAATTTAATTGTTGAAGAAGATTATAAACAAATAGATAATTTGGAAAGGTAGTGACAGTATGGAATGTTCATTATTTGTAATAACTAGGGAAGAAATTGATGAAGCAGTTATAATGGACTATGAAAAAGAAAAAATATTTATCAGACCTTTTATAGATGAAAATATAGAAATAGAAATGACTGGTCACTTTTATTATCAAATTAGTACCGAATCGGCCTCAAGTTCCACAGTAAATCTTTATAACAAAATAGAAGAAATCCATGATGCTTTAAAGACCATTTATGAGCTTGGTAGCTTTAGATTTATACTTTTAGACGAAGAAAAAGACATTCAGGAGTTACTAGAACAGGAGGATGGTAACATTGAAAAGGCCTTTTGCAGCTTACCTCAGGAAAAAATAAATATAGAAGCCCTGCTAGAAAAATATCCTCATATGATAGACACAAACAGAATGTATATTATTGATTAATCGAAAAAAGGAGGAAGCTTATATGACAAAAGAAAAGATTACTAAGGTTAGAAAGAACGATGAAGGGGATATCACCGATGTTATGACCGACACCGGAAATGTTTATTCTATTAATGAGGCTATAAATATGGCTAAAAATCATTCCTTAGAGGGGGTTAATGTGGGAAAGGCTCGAAACGGTAGAGAATACCTAAGAAGCAATCCTAATGACAAAGAGGATGATAATTTAGATAATATGCCAACCTTCTAAAGCTTATGTACAGCTATTTAAAAAAGATAGCGGTTAGAGTATAAGGATAATTTGGAAAATGGATATTTTTAATATTAATAGATTAAGAAACTTGTTCATAGCCAATGGCTAGGAACAAGTTTCTTGATTATTTCATCCCCGAATTTCTGAAGTCATTTTTTAAAGCATTGCTGTATGCCTCACTTTTAAGCTCTTCTGATGCATTTTCACCTAAATTGTCATTGAAAAATTCTACATCACTTTTATTGTTTATTTCTTTGTTGGCCTTTTGCTTACTATGTTTACTCTTCATTAATATGCTCCTTTCATTAATGTCTTCATCCTTAGTATTTGCATTTATTTTTAATTTAATAGCTAAAATTATGGTTTTAAGGCCAATTGAATAAGCTATTTCATAAAGTCTGGCTTAGGCATTACAAATAAATGTGGTTCCTGCAAATAATCCTGTACTATTCTTAAAGCCTCACCAAACCTTTGATAATGAACCACTTCTCTTTCTCTTAGAAACTTTAAAGGCTCTATTACATCTGGATCGTCAGCCATATTAATGAGCCATTCATAGGTAGCTCTTGCCTTTTGTTCAGCTGCCAAATCCTCTGTAAGGTCTACTACTGGATTACCTTTAACAGCTATATATTCGGCAGTAAAAGGATTTCCAGCTGCACTTTGTGGATATACTCCTCTATCGTGGTCTACGTAATAAGCATCTAATCCTTCTTTTTTAAGCTCTTCTAAGCTTGCTCCCTTCACCAACTGATTAACCATAGCACCAATTATCTCTAGGTGTGCCAATTCCTCTGTCCCAATATCATTTAGTGTAGCTATAGCTTGAGGTGTTACCATGGAAAATCTTTGGCTCAAATATCTTAAGGATGCTGCCAACTCTCCATCGGGACCACCATATTGTGTGATAATAAGCTTAGCCATCCTTGGATTAGGATTTTTTATTTTTACGGGATACTGCAACTTTTTCTCATAGGTCCACATTGATTATTTAACCTCCCTACTTAATGTTGGATTAGCTTCATATTCCCATGGCCAAGGTTCCTTTATCCACTGCCAAGGATAAGAACTAGTTGAGCCTTGTGATATTGGTCCATATAGCCTTTCATAGCTTTCCCTCAACATCTTAGATTGCATTGCAAAAGAATTGTACTTTGCAAGGGCATCCTTGTCCATAGGATGAGTATTTAAATATAAGTTAAGATCAACAACCATAAAATCTATTGCCATTATTTGCTCTAATAATTCCAGCTTCTTTTTATCATCGCTCATATCATTACCCTCCTACCTATTTTTATCTGGAGATTTATATTTTTTCTCCTTGCTTTCATAAGGGCTATAAAGCTCTGGGAATATGGTTCCTCTTTTTAAGGCTTCTATTGGAGAGAATATACTGCACATTTTTTGAAAGGGTACATAAGCCCTAGCTAATCTTACGTCTTTTATTGTAGTTTCTTGGGGAATGCAATTTCCCATATGGTAGCTAACATTATGCTTCACATTGTCAGCCATCGTTAATCCTTCCTCCTTATTGGTTGTTCACACACTTCCATCATATTCCCTTATAGTCTATTTGCTACACAAAATATAAATTAATTATTAAATTTCAATTTATAGCTTAAATTTATAATTACTGTAATAAAAAAGAAGGAAAAACAAGTTTTCATATAGAAATTATATATATGGATAGCATTTGATGCATAGAAATTGGATTTGATACGTAGAAAGGAGCACTTCTTATGTTATCTAAAATCACAGCAGCATATAAATCAAATACAGGCTTTACTTTAATTGAGAAATTAGGAATGATAGCTTTTCTTTCTGGTCTTTTATTTTTTGTGGCTTATAAGGACTTTGATATTTTTCATAGATTAGTTGGTTTTGCTTGCGGCATTATGGCTACTTGTATGTTAATAATTTCCCTTTATACTATCGATATTTCTGAAAACATTAATGTAAACTTTATTGGCTTAACCTATGGATTTTCTGGTGTTTTCCAATTTGTCCAGGCATTATATTCCCCTGATAGTAGTATTATCTTGGGCTTTTCCTTATGTTCTACAGTATTTCAATGGATCCTAGTTATATTTGTTTTATCAAAAAAAGCTTTAAAAATTAACATTAAAATCTTATTTTACCTATATACTTTATTAAGTATATTATTATTTACCTTAGTATCACTGTTGCCTATTAGCCACTATACCATTACTAATGGCAATTTCCCATTAGTTTTAAAAATACCTTCATTACTAACTATATTACCCTTTACTATATGCCTTATTAGGATAATAAAGGCAAATAACCAAATTAACTCTTTTTCTAAGAAGCATTTATTAACTTATTGTTCATTAATAATCTTATTAAACATATTTATATTAATAGATATTAATAGCTTAGAAATTCATTTATCTATAGGCCATATAATTAAAATAGCTACATTAGTTCCAATCTTTTTTTTGATAACTGAAAACGCTTTTAAGCAACCCTTAGAATTATTTTTTTCTAACTTAAAAAATAAAAATTCTGTCTTAGTAAAGAAAGAGGAGCTCCTAAAAAAGGAAAACCGAAAACTAATTACTAAAAATCTTACCTTAAAAAAGGTGAACCTAGAAATTTACAATAATATTAGGAGACAGAAACAGCTTTTAAACCTTATTCCTCAAGGGATACTTTTGTTAAAAGGTAGCACTGTATCCTTTGCTAACCAGAGCTTCCGACAGTTTTTTGACATAAAGGCAGAGGACAAACTTCTTGGCACCGATGTCAGTGATGTATTTCCCGAGGAATTTAGGGAATTATTTGTAAAGCAATTAAATAATTTCTATATAGGAAATGATTCTCATAACCTCCGAAACTCCTTTTCCTTTAGTAGTACTAAAAAGATAGACTTAGAATACAAGCTTTTCCATCATATAATCAATAATGAAGACTATGTTTTAGTAATTTTTGAGGATATAACAGAAAGAAAAGAGGCCCAGGCAATCTTAACTAATGCTAGATTGGAAGAGGAAAACGAACAGCTTAAGATTGGCTTTCTTGCTAATATATCCCATGAGCTTAGGACTCCAATCAGCTTAATATACAGTGCTATTCAAGTGCAGGAAGGCTATATGGCTTCTGGAAATATATCTCAACTACAGCGTTACTCAAAGGTTATCAAGCAAAACTGCTTCCGTCTGTTAAGAATAATAAACAATTTAATTGATGCTACAAAAATAGATGCAAGCTATTTTAAAGCAAATATGAGATATATGGATATTGTAAAGGTTGTTGAGGATTGTGCTCTTTCAGTGGTACCCTTTGTAGAAAGTAAATCCATGTCTCTTATCTTTGATACAAATGTAGAGGGAAAATATATGGTTTTCGACCCAGATCTGATAGAACGTATAATCTTAAATCTATTGGCTAACTCAGTAAAGTACGGAGTACCTAATGGAGAAATCTATGTAATACTCTGTGATAACACCGATTACATAGACTTAATAGTAAAAGATAATGGTATCGGAATCCCTGAAGATAAGATAGACCTATTATTTAATAGATTTACCAAAATAGATAGGTCCTTTTCAAGAAGTGCAGAAGGTAGTGGCATAGGTTTATACCTAGTTAAAAAGTTTGTAGAACTTCATGACGGTTATATTAAAGTAAATAGTCCAAAGGAGGGCGGTGTTGAATTTTGTATAAGCCTCCCCTATTCTTCCAACATAGATGAAACTATTTCAGATTCTGCTGAATCTGTTATAAAAGCAGAAAATAAGTCAAATATAATAGACAAAGTAAATATTGAGTTTTCCGATATATATTCCTAATACATATTAATAAATTATTCATAATTTAGCTAAATATTACCATATTTTTTATTTATATCACTTTTTTTGTAAAATTATATGGATTTTTATTCCAGCATAGGTTATAATATACTTAACTTTGGAGTAACTATTTAGGAGGTATATTATGAAATCGGATGAACATATAAGCAACGAACCTCTCGGTCTCGCTAGTATAATGGAAAAAATTTCTGCTTTTAAAAATATGAGTCTTCTTGAAAAGCTTCAAAGCGGTAAGGAAAATTTGCAAAGGGCATCTAGCCGACTTAAAGGAAACAATAATCACGAGGAAGAGAAGAAGGTTGATACTCCTATACCTACTGCCGCTAGTAATAACTATAATACTGCTTCCAGCAGATATAACCTAACAGAAAATAGGACTAGCTCTGCTGATAATAGATATCCTAGTACCGATGACAGGTATAAGGCTACTGATAATAATATGTATAACAGTACCGACACCAGATATAACACTACAGATAGCAGATATAACACTACAGATACCAGATATAATACCGCTGATAATAGGCACAACACCCTGGATAATAGATACAATACCTCTACCCATAACTTATCCTTTACTGGAAAAATTGAACCAGTTGATCCTCATAAGAACAAGGGTAGAATGACTAGAAACCTAGAAAATCTTTTTGGTTTGGATAGGTCTAATCTTTTATCCTCAGACAGTTCAACATCATTTTATAAAAGTGCTAAAAACAAGATAATTATTTTTGAAAAGGATATATCAGAAATTCCTTGTACTGTAACCATAAAAGATGGTACAAAGGTTTACGTATATACAGTTAAGTACAAGGCTGATTATACTCCTATACTTTATCCAGCCTATGACGAAAAAGAAATAGATGGCGAAATCATTTACATGGACAACGAAGAAATTTGGTACAAGGACTTCCAGAAACTAACCTTAGGCTACAATAATGGTACTTCAATGGAATTCCAGGTAGTAAGATTGTCTGAGCTTCCAGGGGTAAAAGAAGAGGACCTAATACCATATGTAAAAAGATATTTTGCAATTAACAGGTCACCAAAGATGTCTAAGCTGGTAAAGGAAAATGGTCTGCTTATTAATAACATTGTTAAAATGTCAGACAATTACCTTATTTATAGGCATGTAAACAATTCATATAGCATCTATGTATATAGCTATGCTATACTAGGCTTTAATGAAATTAAATTAGAGAGACTACCTGCTATTTCAATGAGCTCCTATGATGCTTTGCTATCACCAGAAATATTACGATTTATTTTGGAAAACAAGTTCCCCTTAGAAGAGTTCGAGGAGAAAAATGGTTATATTGAGTATACAAAGGAAATTGGTAGAAATAGAATAACCTTGATGAGATTTAAGCTATAATAATCCAAAAAGGGCTTTTTCACAGTATTTATTGTGAATAAGCCCTATCTTTTTACTCAAAAATTAATATTTTTCAAAATGTATCTTGTTGTAAGGAAGCTGCTCATCATCATAAGGTTTCTTTTCTTCTCCTGGGTAACCGATAGCTATAATACATTGTACAGCATACTTATCAGGGATATTTAGCCTTTCCTTAATATATGTCTCTGCACTTATGCTTTCATCCTTCATTCTTTCCCTTATCTGTATCCAACAAGAACCAAGGCCCATAGAATGAGCAGTTAATTGAGCTAGGATAGCTGTAATGCTGCAATCCTCAACCCACACATCGCAAGCCTCCTTATCAGCAATGATAACTATACCTAAAGGAGCTTCTGCTAAAAAGCTGCTGCTCCCTTTCCTGCAAAGGGATAGCTCTCTTAAGGTCTCCTTATCTGTTACCACAATAAATTCCCAAGGTCTTCTGGATCTAGAGGACGGTGCTAAAAGCACAGCTTTTAATATTTGATCTATCTTTTCCTTTTCCACAGGCCTATCTTGAAACCTTCGAATACTTCTTCTAGTTTTTAAAAGCTCTAGCATATTCATCACCTCATACTATTTTAATTTTCCATTCTTCCTAATACAGTTATCTTTAGCATTAATTTTACCATTTTCAAGACTTCTTTTGAAGCAGGGTTTCTAAGGGCTAGAATATATTTTAAGTTTATTCAAATAATATATTTATCAGTTTTCATTAAAGGAGGTTAAAAGATGGCTGAATATACTAGACACATTGAAAGAATTGCTAATGTTCGAAAAAATGAAAATGGTGATATAATTGCTGTAAGAACAGATAAGGGTAATGTATATTCT